>Ga0315285_10000165_pt1 | contig 64601 bp, 78 predicted proteins | sample YL17G09_36_MG_FD_203698 | JGI IMG/M metagenome (GOLD analysis project Ga0315285, IMG submission 203698) | Sediment microbial communities from Yellowstone Lake, YNP, Wyoming, USA - YL17G09_36 | ecosystem: Environmental > Aquatic > Freshwater > Lake > Sediment | place: USA: Wyoming | collected... | reverse complement strand
TCACGCGCCGCCGCCCTCGGCGCAAGGTAGATCCGCGCCTGCTGCGCCAGCCACCGCACCGCCGCTGTCAGTCGGTTAGTCACCTCTTCAGCCTCCGCTCAGCCTCCGCATCGCCTCGAGCGTCCAGCCGTGCAGATCGCTCAACTCCGCCGGTTGTGCCGTGCCGCGCCAATTCATCCGAGACACGCACATGACCGCACGCCGGATGGTCACAGACCCGCAAACCACAGAACCCGTGGCCCATCACGCGGTCTCCCCCGGCCGCACCTCCACTCGCCTCAGCACCGTCAGCAACTCCGTAAGGGTATACTGCCCCTGCCCCTGGGCCTGCTCCCCGGCCACCGGCAGCGCCCCTCGTATCCGCGCCTCCCGCTCCAACGCCTCCAGTACCCACTTCCGCGCTTCCCCCCGCGCCTGCCAGCAGGTCTCCGGGATGGTCAGATCGTGCCGCGCCGACTGGATCGCCTCGCGGAACGCCTCCCCCAACTGCTCTAGGTGCCGATCCGTCAATGCTGCGAGTAGGCTCTTGTGGCGCCCGCTCTCGATCTCCTGTCGGATCGTCATGATCGCCCGGCCCATGTCCGCCGCGATCCCCACCTGACTCTGCCCGCCGTGCCGACGAGCTGCGATCTCCTCCGCCTCCGCCGGCGAGAGCTGATGCTTCGCGGGCCCGCGCTTCCTGGGCTTCGCCGATGTACCCACAGTAGGGACACCGCCCCCCGCTGGACCCTGCGGGCACCACCAGATATCTGGGGAGGCCACTACTCCCGCCGCCTGCCTCGCCCGCACCGCCTCTGCCCGCCGCTCGCTCTTCCGCTTCCACTCCGGGCGCCATGCCGGGGGAGGTGGAGCACCGGCAGAAGGGGTCGAGCATTCCGCATCTGGGGCAGATCGGCTCGGTTCCGGTTCGCCCTCGGTAGCCCCGGGTGTCTCGCTCTCGCTCGCCATCATTCTCCGAATTGCCCATGGCTCACCATACCACGTTGCGCCGCCCCCGCTAAACTTTATTTCGTGGCCCCCACTAAACTCCCTTGAGTGCCCCGCGCGCAGGTCGACACCATCAAACTAGTGCACAGACTAGCTCGCTCACTCGCCCGCCCCTCCCCACTCCCTCTCCCTCATACTCCCTCTCCTACCCTCTCCCCTCTGTAGGTAGCCCGGCTTTCGCCGGTGGCCTCGCCCATGAGCGCCATGCGGCGCTGGGCGTATCGCGCGAAACGCCCTCTCTCCGTAGGTTCCCTCCCTGGCGGGCATTTACGCGGCTTATGGGCGTTGGATGCGGCATGAAATCGACAAATAACCCTTGACACATAGCGGTACGTATGCGATGATGGGGATGTACTACAGCCCTGGAGGGGGCGAAGATGGATCGATTGCGAATCAGAGTATGGGGCTTGAACTACGTCTTGTACGATTGGCTCGTGCCACGGGGCGAGGGTATCGCGCCGCAACTGGCCTCTTACCCAAACGGGCTAGTCTTCGACACCGGCTTCGACGTGTCCCCGACCATCATCGTCCGGGGCGCTTTGGCCGCCGCCGTCACCTTCCCAACCGGGGAACCTATTCCGACACGGGCGGCCTGAGCCGCCCCACCCCCCGCCCCGTAGTGGGGCGGGCAGCTGGACGCCGGGGCGAACGACCCGCCGGCCAGCTGCCCTGGAGGGGGCGGAAGATGGGAACGACAATAATTGCGCAGAGTGCGCCGAAATCTCAGCGCAACCTAGAGACCAAGGCGCTGAAAAACGGCACTGAAGTAGCCAGCACCCGCGACCGGAGCGACAACTTCCAGAATGGCCGCGACCTTTACAAGATGGCCTACGACTACATCATCGTCACCTACGCCTACGGCATCATGGTAGGCGCGCGGGAAGCGCAGGAAGACGACGAGGAAGTGCGGCACCTACTCGGGTAATGCTAACCCCGGCCTGGGCCGGGCTTCCCCCCGCCCCGTAGAGGGGCGGGCACCTGGCGGCCCTGGAGTCAGGACTGCCAGATGCCCTGGAGGGGGCGGAAGATGACGAGAGTAGAATTCGTCGATAGCATCGCGCGCCTGAACACCACAGCGGAGTGTCCGGGATGCCTGGAGCTGGTAGATGCGCAGGGAACTTGCCCAGCGTGCGGTGTAGAGAGCGATCCGACCGTACCGCGCGACTTGGAAACGATTCTGGACGACCTAATCCGACAGGCGCGAATCTCTCGCGCCACCCGATGGCCCTGGAGGGGGCTGAACATGAGACATACACACAGACCGACACCGGGCAGCCAGCGAGGGTATGGCGGCGGGACGGCTGTCCCGCGATGCACTCACCACGGTGATGGCTATTGCACCACCAGCGGGGCACACATCAGCGTAAGCTGCCGGTGCGGGGCCCACGGCGTGATCTGCCCGCAGCGCAAGCGGATATGCTGGGAGCGCGATTGATCCCACGGGCGAGAGCGGACAATCCCCACCTTGGCCGACCTGTCACAAGTCTGCCTCTGAGTGGACCCCCGCTCTCGTCCTCCACCCGGCCTGGGCCGGGCACCCCCCGCCCGTCTCGCACGGGCGGGCAGCTCGACGCGGGACACTCCCCGCTGCGAGCTGCCCTGGAGGGGGCAGAAAATGACGCTGAAGCAAATCGCGCAATCTTGCGACCACGAGGGCCGCCTCGCCCGAATGCCCGATGCCGATTACCGGGCCCTATATGCCACGGAGCAGCTCGACGCGGAGACCCTCGACTACCTGGCCGAGACCCACGGGGAGGCGCACGGCGAAAAGGCTCGACGCGCCGTGCGGATCGCGGCGGCTATCTCTCAGATCCCCGTACCGCGCGGCTCCACTGGCTTACTTGATCGTCTGGAGTGGGACGATCAGGCCGCGTGCAATGCGGCCCGGCTGCTCATCCGTAAGGGCGGTGAGATCGCTGCGGGCACCCGTCATTACATGCGGGTGCGGTTCGAGCAGCTGGCTCAGGCCAGCGACCGTGAGATCGACGAGTCCCTGCTGATCTACCCTGGCCGCACGAGTTGGTCGGACCAGCGCTTCCCGTGCGGCCCCTGGACGCACTAACTTTCCCCCCGCCCCGTAGAGGGGCGGGCACCTGGCGGCCCTGGAGTCAGGACTGCCAGATGCCCTGGAGGGGGCGGAAAATGGATTCAATCGTTAGGCCCATCGAGGTTGAACATCCAACCCAGGGAGGGTGGCTGAACATGTACATCTACCGCCCCACGATCAGACCTCCAGGCTATGCCACCGTGCCCAACGGCTGGCGATATGTCGAAGTGCCGCTGGAGATCGCAGCGCGGCGTAGAGACTTACCAGTGAGCCGTTACCGCTATGGACTGATCGGATACGATCATCGATTGGACAGGCCGGATGAGGAGCGGTTTGCCCTAGAATATCTCGGGTCGAGAGAGGGAGGAGTTAGAACCCACGGGGACCAGGCCTACCGCAACCTGGAGGGACTGGCGGAAGCACTGCGGGCGGCGAACCCGGAGCAGACCTACACGGTGGACGATGGGGCGATTTGGCTTCGGGGCGAACAGCGGGAGTGGGGCATCTACTCACTCTATCTGGGCAGTGACATCCCGGTATGCTGTGTGGTCGATGGGCAGACCGTGTTACATCGACCCGCGGGCGGTGCGGCGTGAGGACGCGGCGGCTACGGGCAGCCTGGCAGCGGGCGTATCGCGCGGCCAGACTCCTGATGTCCAGGGAGCCTCGGGCGATTGCACAGCGGCGCGGGGAACTGGCCTGGGCGTGGCGGTACAGGGCGGGCATGATGCGGGCGGCGTTACGGGCGCGGCGGGGGCGGTTGGTGATATGGCTACCAGTGCCGTTCGGAGGGTGGCCAGCGCCTTTACCGAGTCCAGAATCTCAACGGAGGTGAGGGTTATGCGGGAAGTCCTGAAGATCATGGCCGTGCTCGGCTGGAAGGCGGGCATGGCCGTGAAGATCGAAAACGAGCCGTGGATGGCTCTGTGCATCGAAGACATCGGGGCGCTGGGGCCGAACGGTCGGCCGGCCATCTCCGTGGCGCACTACGGCGAGCAGGCCGGGGACGCGATGCGGGATCCAGAGATGTGCTTCGAGGTCGCGGTGGTGGACGGGAAGACGCGGCTCTATCCGTACACGTACCGCAACGACTACCTGGGCGTGGATCAGGTGTCGAGTTGGGCCGAAGATGCGGGAGCCGGCAGCCACACCTACAGCCGGCTTGGGATGAAGCGTGACCATGAAGCCTTCGCCCGCACCTGGAACCAGAACCTGCGAGCGCAAGGGTTCCTCGCGGCGGCGAAGCAGTTCAGAGCGCAGCAGCAGGAGCAGCTCGTCGCGGAGGGCTTGGCTGGCGCGGCCTGATCCGCCCTTCCTTCCGTCCCAGGGGCGCGAGTCCCTGGGACGGGGTGGGAGGTAGTAACCATGCGCAAACGTGGCATTGTGTGTCCGACCTGCAAGTACGACGGGCGCAAGCGTGGTGTGAACGGCACAGGGTTCCGGCTGTTGGAAACGACGACAGTGCACTGGGATGTGATCTTGGACGGCAGCTCCGTTGTTCGCCCACGAATCGACACTTCAACCCGGGGTGTCTACGAGGAGGAATCGGACCCGGGGACCTACAAGCTGGAGTGCCGGAACTGCTTGGCTACGTTCCGCCCGGCCAAGCAGATCGTCCCCGAGTGGGTGGACGCGAGGTGATGAACATGGACACGGACGGATCCAACAAAGTGGACCTGTGGCCTCTGCCCATCGGAGCGATAGGCGGAGTGCTCGCCACCCTGCGCGAGCTGCCCCAGACAGATCAGCGTGCCTACGTGGCACGCTACGCGCAGGCGGCGGACCGATTGGGTCGCGGCGCGGAAGCACTGGCCTCAATCGCGCACGCCATCGATCGGGATGACCCGCGGGCTGAGGATTACGCGAAGATCGCCCGGCACGTGCTCGATGGAGAGCTGAGCCGGCTGGCCGCCGACTCGCTGGAATACTGGGGCATCACCCGGCGCACGGACACTGCCGGGGGTGAGGGCGAGGGCGGCCATGCGGAGTAACACAGCGACCGCGCCTGATGGTCCCCCGGTCGGAAGCACGGTCGAGGACAAGACCGGCAACGTAGGTCGGCGCTTCGTTGTGCTTGACGTTCAGCTTGCTCCGCCGGGTACGATGACGTTGGGATGGACTGGGTACCGCGCAGACCTCGACGAGGACGGGGAGAAGGCGCAGGTATTTACCTTGCGAGACTGGCGCAAGCGCTGGAGGTGGGTACTGTCAGTCAAGAGACCTAATCCCCCCGCCCCGTAGAGGGGCGGGCCGGCAGGCTGCCTCGTAGTGAGGCATCCTGTCAGCCCTGGAGGGGGCTGAAGATGAAAACGATCGAGGAAGAAGCGGCGGCGTGCCGCGCGGCGTTTGTTGGCGTGCCGGTAGGAGCACCCGTCTTGCATTGCCACCATGACGCTCTGGTGGCAGTGCTATTCGAGTCGGCTGAAAACAGGATCAATTATATCCTGCATGACAAGCCCCAAACAGAACAGGCATTGCGATTGAGGCTCTTTCGCCCCATACCGCCCGGGTCCCTCGGCGCGGAGTGGGTCAAGGCCCACGCAGAGCTGGTCAAGGCCGACGCGGAGTGGGACAAGGCCCACGCAGAGCTGGACAAGGCCGACGCGGAGTGGGTCAAGGCCCACGCGGAGTGGGACAAGGCCCACGCAGAGCTGGACAAGGCCCAGGCGGAGTGGCTCAAGGCCCACGCGGAGTGGCTCAAGGCCCAGGCGGAGTGGCTCAAGGCCCAGGCGGAGTGGCTCAAGACCGGATACCACGCCGCGATCTGTCCCGACTGCCCCTGGGATGGGACTACGATTTTCGCCCAGTCCCCCCACTAACCCCGGCCCTGGGCCGGGCTGACTGCGGAGGCCGGGCAACCGGCCCCGCTCCTGGCGGTGGGGAGCCAAGCGCGGCGAACGGGGCTGCTGGCAGGTGCCGCGAACCAGCCGCAGCCGCCCACCCCCAGGAGCGAAGGAGAACGCTACCAATGTGGCCCGCAATCCTCGGGATAGTCCTGCTGTTGATCCTGTCGTCGTTCGGCGCGAACTGCGGTCGGCGCCCGTAGTGTCCGCCCGGACAAAATCCGGACATTCCAGACACTCGCGGTCCTTGGTGACTGAGACGATTGGACTTAGCGCGCCTTGCGTGTTCCCGTTCACTGTATCCTCGCTGAGACCACCTCGGCCGCCAGCGCTGGAGCTGCCACGTACCGCTCCATGGCTTCCGCCATGTCGGTCTGACCGATGTGGATGTACCGCTGGACCGTCCGCAGGTTGGCGTGGCCCAGGATGGCCGCGAGCGTCGGCAGGGGCATCCCCCTGGCTGCGGCGCGCGTAGCGAAGTTGTGGCGCCAGTCGTACAGCACCCAGCCTTCCCGCTTGGGATCCAGACCCATCGCGCGTAGAACCGCGTCATGCTCGGTCTGGAGCGGCGCCAGGTGCGCGCCAGGTTTGCGCACGGACGGGAACAGCCAGCCGTCTGGCGTGCGCGCGCCGGCGGCCCTGGCCACCAGGATCGACCGCGCCTCGTGCACCAAGTGGAGCGTGCGCCGGCCGGCCGCCGTCTTCGAGTCTGGTATCCTCCAGGTCGCGGCCACGCCGTCAAGGTCTGTCGCACGTGCGGCGAGAACCTCCGCCGGCCTGGAGCCCTGGAGCAACATGAGCCTACCCAGGTCGTGCAGGTCAAGCTGGCGCAGGCGCAAGCAGGTCTGGAAGTACAGCGCCTCGTGCTCTGGCGAGACTCGGTGGAAACGCACCGCGGCGGCGTCTGAAGGCGTGTTCACTTCGGCCATCGGATCGCCGACGAGCCAGCCATGCTTGCGCGCGAAGCGCAACAGCGGGGAGAGCGCATGCAGATCGTGGCGCAGCGTGACGTCTCTGACCTTGTGCGCCGTGCGGCGCCAAGTCTTGTAGGCCTCGACGTCGCCGGCGGTGATGCTGGAGAGCTGGCGCTCTCCGAAGTGGGCCGTCAAACTGGTGAGCGAACCTCCCAGCCTCCGGGCCGTCGCCGGGTGCGCGCGGTGCTCAGCTTCGGCCCAGCGCAAGAACTCTTGCGCCGCGTCAGTGAAGCTGATCACCGCTGGCTTGGCCGCCGGCTGCTGTCGGTCCTCCGCCATCACGCGGGCGCGCGCCTCGATCGCCGCCGCCTTCGCCCGATTTCGTTCGCTAGCCACTAAGTGGGTCGAGCCGTTATACTCGCATCCTCCAAACTCAAAACGGAAGTGGAAACGGCCGCAACGTATACGAAGGCTCATGACGCGCTCCTTTGAAGCTCCCGGTGGATTTCAACTCTCGATGGTAGGACTCGCAGGCACCGCTCGCATGGTTTCCGTCCCGGTCCATCGACGCTCTGATAGATCGAGGTCGCGTTGCAAAGCCCGGATCGGCCACCCATTTGAGGGCACCCGGGGATTGCATAGTTGGTCTTTCGCCGCGCTGGCGTCTGAGCTTTGTGTTTGCGACGCGACCCACTTCTCCAGGGCAGCGCAAGGGTACCGAATCTGCCGGCCGACCCGCGCGAAGGGCGGGCCCTCCCCGCGCCGGCGCCACTTCTCGAGCGAGCTGGTCGAGATCCCCAGCATCTGCGCCACTTTTACGGGTTCGAGGAGTTCCATCTTCCGTCCACTCGCGGCGGTCAGCCCGGCCCAGGCCGGGGCGGTAGGTCCGCGACAAGGTGTTTGAGCAGCGCCGTCGCCTCGGTCGCGGCCGTCAAGTATTCGCCCAGCGCTTGTAGGGCGCTCCCGATCGTCTTGCGCTCCATCAGGGTCGGATCGATTGCCACAGGCACGTGAACCCTCACCACATCGACCGCTGCCGGGGCTGTGGAACATGCGGCCATCAGGTACTTTCGGATCTCCGGGTCCGTCTCTCGAAGCTGGTCGATCCGCTCGAGGGCGTAGAGGACGGTGGTATGGTGGCGCCCACCGAAAGCCTTGCCCAGTGTCGGCAGCGACGCGCCAGTTTGTGCGTTGGCAATGTACATGGCCAGGTGTCGGGGCAGGGTAAACACACGCGCCTTGCTGCGCGCGCGCAGTTGCTCCGGCGTGCACCCGAAGGCCGCGGCAACCTGGACGATCACCCGCTCAATCTCACGCTGCGTGGCTACGAGCCTAGTCAGCATGGTGGTTCCTCGCCCGGCGGCAGCCGCTTTCTCACGGCGACATCCGCGACCATCGCCGCGAGTTCTCGGTCTGGCCCCCTGCTGCGGCCTGGGGGAAGAGCCGGGAGGTCCTCCTGCGCCGGCCTGAATGGAGGTATCCCTTCCGGCCAAGCTGAAGAGTTGGCCTCCACGCCGTCGGCAGGCCGATACCTGCTGCACAGCAGGGCGCGCAGTTCGACCGGACCCGGCCACTCGTTGTGCACCTCCAGCGTTCTCCGTACCAACCACTCGCAGGCCGCGTCGTTGGGGCACATCGCCGCCAAGATTTCACCGAGCATAGCCCGCGCCTCCTCGTCCGCTGGGAAAAACCGCAGTAGACTCAGCGAACCCAACGCCCTCTTAACTGTCTTGGCTTCAAGCATTTCCACCTTCTTGCTTGAGCGCCGCCCGCTCCTGGGCACGCTCCTTCATCCTCTCGATTACCTCGTCCCCTCGGTTGCGCCCGCGCTGCTTTGGCTTCGGGATGATCCGTTCGACGGCGCGCCGGCGCCAGCCCTGCGACTCAAGGGCGCTGTGCGGGCGCGGGGTGTGCTTCGCGTCGGTCCAGGTCTCCTTCATCTCGGCCACCACCCACCGGATGATTTCCTCGTGCTCCGGCCGCTCGTAGTTCAGCCACAAGCGCAGCGCCTTCTCCTTGTCCCGGTCATTTAGGGCCAGTCCCGCAGCCACAAACAGCTCCCAAAACAGGTCGAAGAGGTCTCCCTGCTTCACCACAGCTGTAGACTCACTAGTCTCTACTTCTGATCTTCCAGTAGCAGTATTCTCACTAGGAGGCGTATGCGTATTCGTATTCGTATTCGACGCGCGCGAGCCGCAACCTGCGGCAACCTGCGGCAACGTTGATTCTAAAGGACCACTATCGGCGGCAGACTGCGGCAACTTGCCGCCATCCGCGGGAGGTCCCGGCCACTTGCTGGCTGTCCGCACGCGCTGGCCAAACTTCTCGATGACCAGGTAAACCTCATTGCCCACGTGGTAGGTCCGAAGAACGTGCGCCTGTTCGCACTCCGACAGCCAACGCCCGATCACCTCCAGCGTCACGGTGTCAGTCCGCCGGGGGTAGCAGTGGGCGCGGAGGAGCTCGGGATCGGCTGTGTACCTGCCGTAGTCGTCCGCCACGCTCATCACCCGGCGGTAGAACACTTCAGCCGCGTAGTCGAGGGCGTCCACAGCTTTGCTGGACAGGATGCCGACGCGCAAAATCCGATCAGGCATTCCGTGGGGCCTCCTCCGCGAACTGGTCAACGTAGGTCACCGCGAGGGCGAGGGCTGCCCAGACATCGCCGCTCACGCCGTAGAGCAATCCCGGCGCCTTCTTTGTGCCGGGCTTCCCGAACCGGTCGATCAAGGCCTGCCGGATGTTGGAGTCCTTCGCCCGGCTGTCGTGGCAAAGGTGCTGCTTGACCTTCATCCGCGGCATTGAAACCGCATCCTTGCCCCAGACCTGAAGAAAGCGGCCTTCCCATCGAACGGTCTCTAGGCACTCCTCGCCGATGGGCATGGCGTGGGACTGGAAGCGTTCCACTACAAGGCGCCAATGAATCTCGTCTGTCATCCGGTCGAGGTACGAAATGAGCTGGTAGTTGGTCACCTTCCCACTGTTCATGATGCGCGGTGGATCGCCTGTAGGGACATGCCACGCAACGAACGCGCTCTCCGTCGGCCCTGGGTCGATCGCCAGGATGGTCATGGGGTCTCCTTCTTCGCTCGCTCCTCGATCAGGTCACGCTCGCGGTTCCAGTCAGTCAGCGTCATGCAGAGGCCCTCGACATCCGGGTGGCCGGCCAGGAGTAGGCGCCGGGCTTCGGCTATTTCGCGGTCGCACCGTTCCAGTTCTTCCTGGCGTAACTTCATGACGTTTCCTCAAACGTAACCCTTGCGGCCAATTCTCGAACGGGACCTTCCGGCCCTTGTCATCCAGCAACGCCTTCACCCAGACCGGGACTCCCGCCGCCTTGCACTGCTGAACCACGCTCCGAATCCAGCCCCACTCGCACGGGCGCGCCCCTGGGCCTGTCTCCGCGCCAACGATCACCCAGTACCGCAGGCATCTACCGTCGGCGTCTGGTCCGCCCAGGTGTTGCCGCAGATCCACCGGCCCGAGAAGCGGCTCAAGGCAGAGGAGTCTGCGCGCCGCCGGGGTCTGGGAGAGCCAGCGCCACGCCTCGTCTGCTGAGGCTTGGTCCCAGGCGGAGGCGCCGAGGATCACGTTGGGGAGCGGCCATTGCCACTGCTTCATCAGCACACGCCGTTCATCCGAGTTCAGATGTGGGCTGCGGAGTCCCCGCGCCTGTTCAAGTACCCGAAATCTTGTGTCGCAGTCTTCCCCGTCCTCGACTATCACGCGATGGAAATACTCTGTCTGCCCTTGCCACCGCTTCGTCAGCGTGATGAATGTATGCTGCGGGCAGAGCGCCATCACCGCGAAGATCCGGTCCCGCGCCTCATCTGGCAGGTTCTCGTGGCACCAGTCCCCCATCAGGCTGACGGCGATCACCTGCGGCTTGCGCCAGTGCAGCGGCGCCTCCAGCATCGACTCGACCAGTTCGACGCGGCGTGTCCAGCGGGGGTTACCCTCAACGTCAAACTCAGCTATTCCGTGGAATGGGCCGGCGGGAATGTTGCGGAAACCCCGCTCACCCTTGTTGAGATTGAGGCGCTGCCCAGCGTCCCGGCTGAACCGCGCCGCCATGCGCGCTGCCCAGCAGTGGTCGCACCCCGCGCCCACGGGGGAGCAGCCGCGCACCACGTTCCAACTCCGGGTCCACCACTGGCCGCCCTTGTCAGTTGTCATAGAGCGGCTCCTTGTAACCAATAGACCAGTTCCCGTCGATCGTCCCGTCCTTGAGCACGATCGTTCGGCACTTTAAGTTCTGGCAGGCTAACTTTGCCGCAGCGTGGACAACAAAGAACGTTAACATACGGTTGCATCAGGTGTTCTCTCGTGCCAGGTCGTCCAGCGCCTGCACTAAGTTCGGTATCATGATATCCGGGTCGGCTTGGATAGCATCGAGTACGACCAGGATCTCCTCACGCCTGAAAACATCCTTCCCGGCGACCGTGAAAAGAGAGCGTAGATAGCAGATAATCAGCGCCGCGCCCACCGCGTACTCCCCCTCGAGTGCCGGCGGTTGACCGGGCGCGAAGGAGACGCTTGCCGGTAGCGAGGCCAGCGCATCGGCGATGTGATGGAACGACTGCGCAAGCTGTCCGTAGGTCATGACGTTTGGCCCGTGACTGGCTCGGGCGGTAGAGCCTTGAGCGGTGTTCCCAACGCATCCATCGCCCGCTGTACCGCACGCAGGACGCATCCGGCGCCACAGAAATGCTGCGTCTGCGGAGGCCAGAGGGTGACATCTTCGGGGAGCGGCTCGATGGCTACGGACTTCCCATCCCGGCGGACGATCCACCAGTGATTGGCATCCGCCTTAGACCGCCCGCACTCGTCGCACTCGCAGGCCAGCTTCAGCACGTGCTACTCCGGCTCTGCAGCATCGTTCGCGGGTTCCTGTCCCTCCGCGAAGAGTTGCCCTTGCCTGGGCGCGAGTTCCAGGTCGAATGGCTCCTTGTTCGTCCCGCTGAAGAAGTCCAGCAGCAGTTGCAGGTAGGCCGGTCCGCTCAAATGGATCCGGCACGTGAGGCGCAGGCTGACGTCGTTGTCGTGGCCCACGCGGAACTTGTGCGCCAGGTCTGGCATCAGGCTGACGGGGCCGATGGTGGGGCCGATGGTCAGCACCGTCTCCTTGAGCAGATGCGGCAGCCCCACGTGGCCCTCGAAGAGCCGCGGCGTTCCCTTCCCGTCGTAGAACATGTCGCGGCAATCGAGTACTTCCGCCTGCTCGAGCGTCAACGGAGCCGAGACCACCAGGATGGCCTTGGGTTCCTTCTCGGTCGGCTGCAAGGTGATCTCCTCGATCGTTGCGCCGGCCAGTTTCAGTGTTTGGCTAAGTTGTTCCACTTGTTGCACTCCTTGAGTTACTCACTATCAATGCTGGGGGACCCCCGAGGTTGGGGCGCCCCATTCCTTCAAAACCGCCGGGTCCCAGAGAAAGTTGTAGCCTGGCTCCACGTTGTCGTATTGCACGTGCCATCCTCTGGCGCGTTCCTCGGGGCGGTAGCGGGGCATTCGCTCGTGCAGGACCTTGCGTTCCCCGTGCGCTTGGCTCCGCACCGGATAATGCTTGATGGTCCACTTGTGCGGGTAGACGAGTTGGCCGGGGAACTGTACCCGATGGCCGCCATGAGCCAAGTTCACCCGGCGCCTGGTATTTGCCCACGCCTTGATCTGCGCGGCGTGGGCGTCGATGCAGTCTAGGGTGTAGAACCTGAAGTACCGTTCGGGGTCGCCCTGATAGCCGTTATCGATAGGCGGAAACAGATAGAGCTGGTGGTTGATGCAGTCGTAGCCCTCGGCCTTGACGCGCTTGAATCCCTCCGCCAGAGTGACGCCCGGCCAGGGAGTGCGGCGTACTTCGTCGGCGTCCTGATGGATGCACCAAGGGGCGTCCGAGGCAGCGGCGAGTTCAGCCACGCGGTTCAGCAGACCCACCCAGTCATAGACCGGCAATGCGCCTTCCGGGGGCCAGCGCTCAAGAGTTACCGCGCGCGCCTGTGCGTATGGCAGGTAGGTGGAACACCAGCTACAGGTTAGCTCGTAACTCCCATCCGTGGACCAGTTGTCGATGATGTGAACCCGGCAACCTTGGCGGACTAAATGCGCCACCGTCCAGGGCAAAATATCGGCTTCGTTGTAGACGCAGACGAACGCGATGGGGGAGTCAGGCATGGTGGCGCTCCCCCTGGTCGTAGGCACGGGTGTCCTCCAGGATCGGCGCCCGCCGGCCGCTCACTGCACGCCAATCCACAGTGGGTGCGAACTGTGCCGCATCCACGTGGTCCCGGTAGCGGACGGCGACGCTGATGAGCGAGTCCACCAGCGTTTCCGAGAGGACGTGCGGGGCCAGGCCGAGATCGGTCAGTCTGGTGTGCTTGGCATTGTAGTAGTGCTGTTCGGCTTCCACACGCGGGTTGGGAAAGTGGTCGAGCCCGACCTTCAGGCCCAGTTTGCGGCCTTGGGCCTGAACCATCTGCGCCAGCTCGAGCACGGAGAACTGCTCGGTGAACTGGTTAAAAACCCGGTACTCGCCCAGCGCCGGCGGATTCAGGCAGGCCAGTTCCACGCATCGCACCGTGTCGCGGATGTCCAGGAAACCACGGGTCTGCCCGCCGAGGCCGTACACGGTCAGGGGATACCCTACGGCAGCCTGCGCGCAGAAGCGGTTGAGCGCGGTGCCAAACACGTCGTCGTAGTCGAAGCGGTTGGTGAGCCTTTCGTTCAGAGCCGTTTCTTCGGTCATGGTTCCGTAGACCACGCCCTGGTTCAGATCGGTGGCTCGCAAGCCCCAGGTCTTGCAGCAGAAATGGATGTTGTGGCTGTCATGGACCTTCGACAGGTGGTAGAACGAACCAGGTTGTTTCGGGAAAGGCAGTAGGTCCTTCCTGCCATGGTGCTCGATCTCGATGAAGCCCTCCTCGATGTCGATGTTGGGCGTGCCGTATTCGCCCATGGTGCCCAGCTTCACCAGATGGCAGTCGGGAGCGAATTCCTTCAGGGCGAACAGGAGGTTGAGGGTGCCTGTGATGTTGGCGACCTGAGTGAAGACGGCGTGCTGGCGATCGATCATGGAGTAGGGTGCCGACCGTTGCTCGGCGAAATGCACCACTGCTTGGGGCCCGAAACCCTCGATGACCGGAGCCAGAAACTCATAGCAGCCGATGTCCCCTTGGAAAGGCTCGATTTGGAGGTCGGTGACATCGCGCCAGACTTGCAGGCGGTCCCGCAGGCTGCGGATAGGGGTAAGCGAGTTCGTGCCGAGTTCGTAGTCCCAGTGGCGCCGGATGAAGCTGTCCACGATCCCGACGCGGTGGCCCCGCTGGGACAGGTAAAGCGCGGTCGGCCAGCCGCAGTAACCATCGCCTCCCAGCACCAGGATGTTCATGTGCTCTCCTTCCATAGCGCGAGGTCAAACGGGTGTCTTAAGAGGGAGCCGCCTGGAGACGCAAAATCATACTGGACGTGCCAATCTTGCGCGTGCAGATCCGGACGGTAACGGGGAAGGCGTTCCTGGAAAATCTTACGCTCCCCGTGGGACTGACTCCGAATAGGATAATGCTTCAGTGTCCACTTATCCGGGTGGATCGAGAGGCCGGGAAACTTCACCTGATGCCCTGCTCCTGAGGAGAGGTCCACCCTGACTCCAGGGGGGTTCAGCCACGCTTGGACGTGCGGCAGCCGGTAGTCCAGGTGCTCCAGCAGATAGAAGCGGAAGTAGGTCTCAGGGTCACCCAGATACCCGTTGTCAACCGCCCAAAAGTTGTACTTGCGGTGATCGATGGCGTTGTACCCTTCAGCTTCGACCCGTTTGAATCCTTCGGCCAGGGACAGGGCAGGCCAGGGTGTCCGGCGGATCTCGTCCGCGTCATGATGGATGATCCAGCAGGGGGACAGCGAGGCAGCCAACTCGGCCTTGCGGTCCAGGACGGCCGGCAGATCGTGTACCGAACTTGGTTCCGCTGGCCACCGCTCCCAGCCCCACACCCCAAGGGATTTCAGGATTTCATAACTGCCGTCCGTGGACCAGTTGTCCAACACGTAGACCCTACATCCCTGGTCGCGCAGGTGCCGGACCGTCCACGGGAGAATGTCCCTCTCGTTATAGACCTCGATGATGGCGGTAGCAGGTTTAAGCCGTGGCATAGTAGGGCGCGATCTCCTTGATTCGCTGAGCGTCTTCCATAAAGCCGTGGTCGGCGATGGTAGGATGGCCGGCGCGGAGCGGCGGGCCTTTCCGAATGGTGGACAGGCAGTCCCGCAACTCCGGCCCCTTGCCCCAGGTGATGCACTCCTGGAGCACGCAGGGAACGCCGGCCTCCTGAGCGAACTGGGCGAAGAGCGCGGCGGTCATGTCGGGAGAACGGGCGCCGGGGTTCGGCGCACCAGGATAAGTCCCGATATTGGAGTGGTGGATGAAGGCTGTGGCGCCGGGGTTGAGCACCCTGGCCAGCTCCTTCAGGTAGGCGGCGATGACTCCGGCGTCCGCGTGGACCAGCGAATCGAACGAGAAGGCGAAATCCGCGTAGGAGTCAGAGATGCCTGGAAGGGTCTTGCCGTCGCACACTCGGAACGTAACATTGCGCCGCAGGTTCACGAAGCTGGCCCGACAATACTGCGCGCACTGCTCGGAAACATCCACGCCTATCATGTACTCGCTCTCGTGGCACAGGAAGTGGGTCCAGCGGCCATGTCCGAATGCGATTTCCACTAGGCGGCGCGCCGGCAACCACTGGGCGATCCTGGGCCGAATGCACCAGTGCCACTGTGCCCACGCCCCGCCCCACGCCTCGCTCCACTCCTCGCCGTCCTGCGGCCAGGCGTAGTCGTCCCACCACTTCCTGTTCTGCTCAATCGTCATTTCGAAACCTCGCGTACTCCTCGGCGTCCTTTCCGATCCAGGACGTGAGTATCTTTAGGTCTGGGTCATCGGTCCACGGAAGACGACCCCCCTCCCTTCGGTGGCCGAAGCCGATCCCGGACCTCCCCGGCATCCCCTTCATTCCGACACAGTTGCTTGAGGGCGAGGTGGGAGGGAAAAGTTTCCCCATCGGACCAAGTACCCGCCAAATGTTCATGTCCGCGAACTTGTCTCCGGCCTGGATAATCGCCCAAATCCGGAGTAGGAGAGACCTGCGGAACCCGGTCTGGGAAAGGCTTGCGTGCTGCTCGTTGGCGGCCACGTGCCAGGCCCGCTCCTTGACGTGGTAAGACTTGGCGTATGTCTCCCCGATCAGCGGGGCCGACCGCAGTCGCTCTACCATCACCTCGATGTAACCCGGCGCGTAGCAGTCGTCGTCCTCCCAAAACAGCACCAGATCGGTATCCACCCAGGGTCTCAGGGCCATCAGCAGGTTGCGCACCTGGGTGTTCATGCCCGGTCTCCACCGCCATGCGGGGCGTAGGACCCGCTGCCCCATCGTGCAAGCGGTCGGAGGGTCGCAGTCATCGACGACAATCCACTGGGACGGCGGGAGAGTCTGCCGGGATACCCACTTCTCACAGAGGGCAAAGGCTTCCGGCCGCCCGCCGGTCGGAGTTATGAGCGTAACCTTAAGGTCACTCATAGCCGGCGGGCCCTCCGTACTTCTTGATAATTAGCTTCCTCATCCGGTTCATTTGGGCCACTCGCTCCGTGTCGGGCATCAAGCGCAAGAAGCTCGTTGATCCGTGCGCGTGCTCGACCACTACCTGCCGGGTGATTCCCAACTTGTACCCGGCCTCCTGCGCCCGCAGACAGAATTCGCAGTCCTCGCCGCCGTACTCGACGAACTCTTCATTCAGGGGGCCCAAATGCCGGAGCACCTGCCGCTTGAGGTACACGCACACGAAGCAGAGGCGCTGCCGGGAAATCACGAGTTCCGGGCGCCGTCCATCGCAATGCTGAAGCGGGTTGCCGACATCGCCCTTTACGCTGGGGCCCAGCACCCCCACGTCCGGGTACCGGTAGGCAAGCCGTTGCAACTCCTGAACGCCTTCGGGGGTCAAGCCGGTCACGTCGTCGTTGACCAGCAGCACGTCCGCATTGCCCGCCGCTGCGATGCCGAGGTTGGCGTTGCGGGCGAAGCAGAACGGTTTGACACCGTGGACCACAGTCCAGCCCGGCCGGAAGACTCTTAGACCTGGTTGCTGGTCGGCCACCACAATGCCCTGCTGCCACTCTGGAAGGGCGCTGGGGGTGTCCACTAGGCCCTCTAGGAGATCCGGGAACCGACTGAGTGTGACGATGGCAACGGGCCGGACGTTCCTTTCCCCATCTCCAAGCAGGCGGTCCTTGGAGGCCAAGTAGGCGGCCCACCGCGTGCGTAGCGTCACGTGGTTCTTGCGGTTCGCCTCGTCCAGCCTGGCCTTCTCCTCTGCGGAGAGGCCCGCGCCTGTTCCGCGCCGATCATGCCGGATCGGAAGGCAGAGCCGCAGCAGGCAGTAGCCCCCCAGCCGGAGCCGCAGGGACAGGTCCGAATCTTCGGCGTAGGCGAATTCGTAGGCCGGATCGAACAGCCCGTACATCCGAAGGAGTTCCGTCTTCCCCATCAGGCAGGAGCCCTCGATGTACTCGGTTCGTGGGCCCAGGACGCCATGCCCTTCGCTGTCGAGCTCCGAGGGCGCGGTATCGGCGCCACACAGGCCGAGGAACTGGTCCGAGTCCAGGGCGCTGCTCATCTTCTCCAGCAGGCCCCTTCCTGTGACCACCACGTCGTTGTTCAGGGCCAGGAAGTAATCCCCCTGCGCCGCCTTCAGCGCCGCATTCTGAGCCGCCGGGAACCCCACGTTGATGTCGTTCTTGACGATTCGCAGGTTCGGCAGCAGACCCTTGATCTGCGGGGTGACCAGGAAGCCGAGCGAGCCGTCCCTGGAGGCGTTGTCAGTCACGATGACTTCCGCCTTCTCCCGGTTGCACCAATGAGCGAGAGAGAGTAGGCAGGTCTTCGTGGCGCCCAGGTTGTTGTGGACAGCGATCGAGATTGTGTACTTGGGTTTGGTCATCGGTCTGTTCGGTCTGTGTCGAACGGGTAGGTCACCAGTAGTCCGCTCCACTTTGGGATTTCTGACGGTCCAGCGCCAGATCGATCTTTACGGTGTGCAAGAGGAACATCATCGCCTCGGTTTGAACCTTTCGACTTCCGCGAGCACGCGCTTGACCACCAGCCGCCAGTTCTTCTCGTTCCCTCGGCGAAACAGCCGCACCTTGCCGGGATACCAGGCGGACTCCTCGCCCTCGACGAACCATTTCCCGTCCGAGCGACGCGGCAGTAGGATACACGTGGGGATCCCCAGGGTTCCCGCCAAGTGCGCGACCGCCGTATCCACCGTCACAACCAGATCCAGGTTGAGAAGCAGCGCCGCTGTGTCCTCCCAGTCCTGGATGGCGTCGCTCAGGTCCGTCACCCACTCCGGGCAGGGCGCTGCTTTCTCAACCCGAGGACAAAGGGAAAACCACTGGACACCTCGGGCTTGGGCCAGCGGCTCGATGTCCGCTTCGGTGAGGCTCCGGTGCGGCCGGGCGACAGCGTACTCGCCAGCGCGCCAGCACAGGCCGACACGCTTGAGAGGTCCGAGGCGAATGCCCGCTTCAGTCTCCTTCACCCGCGACAGCCAGAGTTCCGTCCTGCTTCTGTCAATGCTCAGGATGATCGCCGGCGGGATGTCCTCGAGGCTCGCCATTCCGAACGCGCTCGGCAGACCCATCAGCGGGACGCAGTAGTGCAGCCCCTCGAAGTCCACGTCCTCGAGCGCCACGCAGGAATGGAGCGCCGGATGTCCGGCGAAGAGCGAGACCGTTTCCGGCAGGCAGCCGAACACAACCTCCGCTCCCAGGTTCCTCACTCTCGGGAACCACCGGGAGAACAGGAACTCGTCGCCGTACCCGCCCTCGCGGATCACCAGGATTCTCTTGCCGCTGGGGTCTTGCGTTCCATCCCACACGGGGAACCCTTCCGCCGGCGGTGCCCAGGAAGCTCCGAGGCGGCCCGCATCCCAGAGCGGCCAGGCTTCCCGGAACCGCTCCAGGCGCATCAGCGCGGTGGCGTAGTTGACCATGATGCGGCAGTCCTCGCGCATCAGGCTGTGGGCCATGGCGTAGGCTTTCAGGGCGGTATCCCACTCGGCCAGGTCTTCCGAGATCATTCCCCAGTTGTTCCAGGCCGGCCCGCAGTTTGGGTCAGCTTCCAGCGCTCGCTTGGCGAAGACTTCCGCCGTGTCGGGCTGCCCAATCAGCCGATGCGCCACGCTTAGATTGCTCAGACCTGCGGAGTCGGTGGGGTTGTCGCGCAGGCCGCGCCGTATCAGCGGCAGCGCCGCGCGGACGTACCCGTGCGTCAGCAGCAGGGCGCCGGCGGCCCCTGGCGCGCTAGTGGTCCGGATCGGCATGGCCTGAGACCTCTGGCAGGAGCTCCGAGCCGCGTGCAGCCCGCTCACCCGGATCCGTGGGGTACGCCATCGGCGGTTGGATGTCCGGGCTAAGGGCGGTCAGTATGCGCTGCCTGTGCTCCTCCACCAGCCGATGGACTTGCGCCTGCAAGCGCCGCACGGCCACCTCCGGGTCTTCGTCCCCGACAAAGGCGTCCAAGCTCAGCGAAAGCTGGTGGCCGCAAAACTTCTCGTAGGGGTCGGGGAACTTCAGACTTGCGTGGACCTGGATCTTACTGATCCGCGTTTGCTCAGGTGGGATAAACATGCTGTTTCATCCTTTCGTTTCCACCCGCAGTGGCCCCTCTGCCACGCGGGCGCCGAAGAACTGAAGGCCGGAGGCCAGCATTGCGCGCTCGAGTTCCGCAAAGTTCTTGCTGCCAAAGTGACTCAGGTCGTCTACGATGACTACCCTCAGTCCCTCGCTCTCGGGCGGGGCGCGAAGCGCGGAGATCGTCAGGCCGAAGGCTATGCGCCTCGCGGTGTTGGTCCGCCGGAAGGCGACGCCATCGAGGTAGATTTTCCCCTCGCGGATCACCAAGCCCTTGATCGGAAGCGTGGCCAGCAGGTCGGCCTTGAGCTGGTCGAGGCGGGCCAGGGATTTGGTCAGGTGCGCCGCCTCATCCTGGTGCGCGGACGCCTCGAAAGCGGCCCGGTCCATCAGCCCCCGCGTGGCGTGGTACGCTTCCCATCGCTGGCGCACCTGATCCGCGGCGGAGATTTCGGACTTGAGACTGGCTTCCTGGTCGCGCAGAGGCCGAAGAACTTCCTGGAGATCGACGTCTTCCTGTTTTTGGCACCTCTCAAGTTCCTGTTGCACGCCCTTCCGAATCTCTTCAATCGCAGACTCGGCGGTGGCCCTGACTGTCTGTTTTCTCTTTTCCAGATTCGCTTGGCTTTTGCGCGTTGTCTGGAGGGCCACTTGCGCCGAATTTGCGACTGCGTTTTCCAGCGCCGTGACATCCGGCGGAGGCGGCGCCTCTTCTCCGAGCACCTCCCCGAGCTGGCGCGCCGTGGCCTCCTTGTCCTTCAGGAGCCGATTCACTCCCGTCCTCTGGTCGTAGACCATGCGCCGCACTCGGTCCAGGACTTCCAGGGCGTCGCCGGCCAGTTCGTCCTCTGTCAGGGCGATACCGGCAGCCTCTTGGACCTTCACGGGATCCAGGTGGAGCGGCATCGTCTCCAGGAGCAACTGTGCCTGCTCCTTCGGCGGGGCCAGCAAAAACGCCAGCGGGTTGACCGAGATCTGGTCATGCAGTTGAGCGAGAAGCGTGGCACCTCGGCCAGCCTTGCCGCCATGTTGCAGGATCACGTTTCTTTCTGTGTCGTCGGGGTTGACGGTTGTTACGATGGCCCGACCGTCATCCAGATCGAGCCTGACCTCGCCTGTTTCGGCGCCGACCCGAAGCATGTCGGGATCGTGCCCCTTGGCGACGGCGTACCTGAGCGCTTCGAGTCCCGAGCTCTTCCCCTCCGCGTTGTCGCCCTCGAACAGGGTGAACGCGCCGGGGATAATGGTCATGTCCTCGATGCCCATGATGTTCCGGAAGCTGGCCTTAACGATCCTCATGATGTGCGCTTCCCTCCGAAGTCGAACGTGCCCGCCTGCTTCTCGGCGGGGCTGGCTGCCGTCGCTTGTGTCGCCTCTGGCAGCGGCTTCGGGGCCACCTGGCGCCAGGCGGTGGCGTCGTCGTTGCGCTGCCAGAACTCTCCCTTGTAGAAGAGCGTCTCGTTCTGGACTGCCAGTGGGTCCGGCAGTTCCTCCACCTCGCGGATCTGTTTGGGGGAGGGGGCCGAAGCCGGGGCGCTGGGTCGCTCGGGCTTCGGTGCGGCATCTCCCTCCCCTTTCGGCCCGGAGACTGCGGGTTCGGGCGAGACCCCTCCGGGTGCGGCTGCCGCTGCCGGAGTTCTTGTCTTCGCTGCATCCAGCCTGCGCTTGAGGATTTCGGTGTTGGCGTCCGTGGCAGCCGCGGTGCCGACACTCTCCGTGTCCTCCGCTGGCAGGTCCAGGACAACCATCTCCGGGGACTCACCCGCGTCGAGCCGGGTCTCAGCCCGCATTGCCTCGCGCATCTCGATGGCCTTCGGCATCCACTTCCAGTTCCGACGGAAGGCCGTCTTCCGGATCATCTCGTTGGTGTCGGTGACCCACGGACCTACGAGTTCGCCGGCCTTGTTCCGGGGTCCGAAGCGGTCGCGGATGTCCAGCGCCTCGGTGACCGTCATTGGCTCGAAAACCTCGACGCGGCCGGACGTGTACCGGATGTACGTGTAGGCCCCGATGACGGCGCCACGATCTTTCATGGCTGGTTCGTGGATGAACTTCGGGTCAGGTTCGTAGATCAGGCTGAACCGATCCTTCTCGTGGATCAGCCGGGTCTCGACGTGTTCGACGTCGGGATGTTGGATCGACAGCTTGTGCTGGCCCTTGTAGCCGAGTTGGAAGCTGGCCTCGTCGTGCTGGGTGTTGCTGTTCCAGCGCGGGATGAGGTATGCCTCCCCGAGCAGGCCGTCGCACTCCAAACCCAGGCGGCTCGCCAGCACCACCCCTGCGATGACCGAGAGGGGGCTGCATCGGCGTAGCCCCGGGTTCACCGCGATCGCGGTTCTGGCGATCGACAGCATTCGCTCGGGACTCACGTGCTTGGGCAGCGCGGCCGTGATCGTAGATTCGTAGCGCCTCAAGAGCGCCTGTAGGGTTTCCTCATGTTTCACGACAGCGGTCTGTGTGGCCGTCGGGTCTTCGGTTTTCCTTGGCATTTGACTCCTTACTCCAGGCAAACAAATTGCTCCTTCACCTCGCCGGGTAGATCCTGAGCGGCCTTGTGGTCCCCACCCGCTTGAAATGCTTCTCCAGCTCGGGGCGCGCTTTCCCCAAAGCGGTTACGTCGTACTTCGTTCGGAACTGCGCGGCGACCTCCGGGAGGGTGGCCTCAAGGAGGGCCATGTCCCATTCCATGTTCGGCTTGAAGTGAATCTTGCCGACGCCCGGAACCTCCACTAGAATCCGGTCTCCCATCGCCGCCTTGAGGTTTTCCTTCACCCCCTTGTGGATCTCCTCGGCCTCGTCGAGCAGGGCGTGCGTCTCCAGAAACTCGCGCACGAGCGGGCCGAGGGTCCGATCCACAACAGCGCCGGCGCCGGCCGCGCGCATCAGCTCCTCCATCGCTCGGCCTTGGCATTGCCCACTGAAGAGGCAGCGGTGGCAGCGTGCATCCTCCGGGGGTAGGCGGTCGGGCGCGGGGCCATTCTCCACCAGCGCCCAGAACTTCAGGCACTCATCTCTGATCTGGCCGCAGAGCGCGTCGTCTCGGGCGATGTCCCACCACAGGACCTCGGCCGTTTCTCGGTTCATGACGGCGAATGAAGCCCACTGAAATCCGGTCACCAAGCAACCATGGTTGGTTTGGAGAATGTAATCCTCGGCCATCCCTTCGCGCTTCGACTTGAAATACGTCTCGCGGCCCAGTGCCTTGATTTCAAGAACCCCCGGCGCTTCTCGTTGAAGGTCTCGGATCTCGCGGTCAATGTGAACGATCAGCTCTGGGAATTCCGGATGGCGAATCAGACCCCGCTCGATGACCTGACGGCCACTTCGTTCTGAGTATTTCTGCGCGATGAACGGCTCCAGAAACCTGCCCAGTTCCATCGGGCCGGTGACTTCGCGTTCGGTATCCGGTTGTTCCTGGCGCTTCTCCAGCCAGAGTCTTTTGCGGCAACCGTAGCCGACGTTGAACACCGCAGCGACATCGCTGCCGCCTATCCCCGTCGCACGCTCCGCGCGGAATTCCTGGGGTGTCATGTGGTCCTCCGCAGAAAATCAGCAACCGCAGCACCAGCAGATTGAGCGGAGGCAAAGTACCCGATGTGGGTCCGCCGTACTTTCGCTCGCCACTTCCTGTGTAATGGGCAGAATCCAACGCCGAGATGGCCACTGCGACCAGGTTTGTGCCCGGTTTTCCAGCCGACGGGGACCACGTATTCGTTTGCTTCCAGTTCGGCGTATCTCTGTTCCGCAACGGGGCCGGCCTCTTCTGGCCTTCCAAACATTCCAAAACTGAAGCTGCGGCCGTCAACCGTGATCCGCACGCACCATCGTCCAGAGGCGCGATGAAAGTGCACCCCGCGCCTTCCGCTCGTGCTCAATGTCGTCGCGCCACAGCGATTCAGGAGGTTCTGGGATTGAGTTACTAACCTGAGAAGTTCTTTGCGGTTGTCCAGTTTGTCGTGAAAGCGGTGGTCCACGTCGGAAGGCGGGTTTCCCATGACGACGCGGTGTAGGTACTTCTTGCGCCGGTAGTCATGGCTCGGATGGCCGACCACGTATCCGTGATCGAGGTACAGGCTGGCAAACTCACCAGCAACCCGGTGGAGGTCCTTGGTGTCGATCAGGCACTCCAGAATGATTCCGTCTCTTCGATGCAAGAAGATCGCCGTCACGTCGCCCCGGATCTCGTAGGCGTTCTTCATCGGCGCACCTCCGCTGTGCGCCCTTCCGCGGCCCGCAGCTTCAGCCGCATCCGCGCGATCCTGCGGCGTGCCTTCCTGGGCTCAGCGGGCAGGTCGCGGCTCACTTCATAGGTTTCAAGGGCGAAAGCGTCGGCGCGTCGCTCCTGTCTTGTCTCGGCGCCGCGGCCGGCAACCAGTTTTTGCCAGCCCTGGGCCGGGCTGACTTGACGGTTGTCTTTACGGTCACGCATTGGCCTGGGCTTGCCCCGCGCGGCCTGGCGGACGCGGTTGTCGGCCTTCGAGAGTCGTGCGACCGAGAACAGGCGCTCCAGCCAGCCAAGTCCGCCGACAGCATCGGTGGTCGGCATCGGATTCTCCTGCTCGTCGCCCATCATGGCTTCGCTCCGAGCGGGCGCCTACTCGGGTCGCTGGCGCGGGACGCGCGGTATGTCCCAGTAGGCCGATTTGCACGTGGGACAGATCGTTGGCCGGCCAGGTTTGCGGGTGTTCCAGGTGTGGTTGCACCGCAGGCATTGACAGCAGCGCAGCGTGACTTCCTTCCAGTTCCGGGCGGGTTCGGGTTTACTTTCAGTTTGAGTTGCATCCATACGTAGACATTACACCCGCACACCCTGGTTGTCAATACCCACCGGCGAAGATTTCTGTGGAAAACTTTCGGTGGAGGCCTTAGATCCAACGATCGCCCTCATCCAGAGGTACTGTCGGGTCGTCTCCCCACAGCGCGTCAGGGCGTTGATCGCCCGGATGAAGGTGCAGATTTCAGAAGCTCTTCCCTCAGCAGGACCAGGCACTGCTCGACGGGCGAAGTCTCGCCGGCGAGCGAAACGCATTCCAGGAGGGTGTCGATCAGCCTGAGGAACCGGCGCAGGGATTCGCGGGATTTGAATTCCACCAGGCGGCCCGTGCCGGTCAGCAAGCGCCTTGTGTGACTTCTCTTGGTGATTGGATCCATGGTGGGGTCCTGAACCGAGAACGCGATGCGTACCCGGACCCGGCCGCGCGTCGTCAGCGCCCGGTAGATGAGTTCGTCGTTCGAGAAGGCGGGGACGCGGGCGAGAACCCGTGGAACGTTCCAGTAAGGGGAATTGCATCCCGCGCAGACCTTGGGCCTGCGGGCGAACCGCGCGGTCCACCTGTTGTTACAGCGCAGGCACCGCAGGTTCTCACCCGTGCAGACTGCGTCGGTCATTGCGCGGGGGGTACGCGCGGCGGCCCGGCGCTGCCGTTGGCGCGCGCCTTCCCTACCAGCGCCCCGAAGAAGGCCCCCGCCGTCATGTCGCTGAACCGCAGAATCCAGGCGGATGCGTTCCATTGTGCGATCAGAACGAGCGTAAGCAGGAGCATGAGTAGGATGAAGACGTGGCCCCCAGGGGTGTCCAAACTGTCCAGAAAGTCTCGCCAGATTTCCATTGTTGTCCCTCGCCCTTCACAATTTCAACAGGCCGGATAGGCCGGCTGTGATCTGGTCGGCCAACTTGACCCCGAGCTGGTGCCAGGGCGCGGTGGCCTCCAGGTATTGCTTCCAGAGGGTGACCCTGACGTCGGCGGGTTGTCCGTCCATGGCTCTCGAGATGAGGGCGCAGATGGCCAGCCCCAGATCCTCGTAGGGGCCGTGGATGGCGATTGAGCCGCCGGCCTTTTGGATCTCGGCGAATAGCGCGGCCACTGCGGTTGTCTCAGGCATTGCGTTTGAACCTCTTGTCCAGGGCTTCCGCGATCTTCCCCTGATCGGTTTTACCACGGCTGGCCCAGTTTTTCAATACCTCTACTCCGTGGCCGAGTAGGCCGATCGGGTGGCGCCAGTCGGGGGCGTGGAAGTCGATGTCGAGCTCCAGGAAGTAGTCAGCCGGATGGCCAGGCGGCGCCGGGTGGAAGCAGACCTGGAGGACTGGGTTGACTCCCTTCGGCTCCCGGAAGCTGACCTGGGTGCCGTGCATGGCGCCGGCGAGTTCGGGCACATCCATGCGCCAGGTCCGGAGAACGACGTGCCTCATCAGCAGATCGTTCGCTCGACCTTCCTGGTCGAGCGGCCACGCCCAGACACGGTCCGCGTCGCACCGGGTCACGGTGATCGCGTCGGCCAAGCCGAGGTGCACCAGTATCCGGTGGACGTTCTCCAGGCAGGTCATGATTCGTCCTCTCCCCGGCGAACGCACCCATGCCCCTGGCTCATAAGGAAGGCCGTGAGCAGCGTGATCGCCTGCGTGTTTTGCTCAACGATTTGCCGGAAATCCTGCCCCAGCTTGGCCAGCCTTTGCTCACTCTGCTTCCGGTCGATCCGGTAGAAGCATAGGGTGACCGCGGCCAAGATGCCCCCTATGCCGAGTCCGGTGATTGCCTGGAAGTCCGGGAAGTTCTGAAACAGCACCATGAAACTGAACATGTTCATCTCCGTAGTAGGATTGACGATCCGGGCACCGGGGGAAGGCGCAGGAGCCTGAAAAGAGATCCCTGTGCTTCGGCGGCTGGTTCTGGTCCGAAGAGTCCCGGTTGCTCCTTGGCCTTGGCCCTCTTGAGGCGCCTGAGTTGTTCTTCTCGGGTGATGGGCGCCCGGAACTGCGCCGTGAGGCGGTCGGCCTCTAACTTGCGTGCGTAGGCCGCGTTCTCCGCGGCTATGCGCTGCTCGGTGGCTTCGCCAAAGAGGGAAGCGGAGGGAGTCTCGGCTTTCCGGCCGCCGCCTTGTCCCTCGGTCGGGGGTTTAATTTGATCCAGGCCGCTTCCACCGCGGCGCTCCCCCCTTCCCTCTGGAGCCGTAGGAACCGGAGCAAGTTGCCCTTCGCCCGCTGAATGTCGGCCCTCGCGAGTGGCTTCACGCGCGTCATAAGGCGGCGCCTCCTTAAAAGCATTGTAGACCTGGTTGGTGACCCTCGCAACAGCCTGTGGGCCGTGCCGATCCTCGAGGGTCTGACAGTAGAACATCGCCAGCTCTTTGGCCTCTTCCCAGCGGAGTCCGAGTTCTTGGTATCGACCAGGGTCCATCAGCCTGACGCCGATTTCCAAGCTCAGAGCGGCGTCGTCCTTCGTGCGGTAGCCGGCCTCACGTAGGGTCCTGGCCGCAACTTGGGCGTGAGGATGATCGTAGAATGCATAGCCGACGTGCTTGTCGAACCGTGCGCCCGTGGCCTCGATCTGCGCGGCGTGGGCCACCTCCTCCGCGGCAGTGATTTTCAGGTCGGCGGCTGGGCTCTTGCCGCTGGTGTCGATCAAGACCATCGGGCGCCCTTCGGTTGCGACGCGATTGTGTCGCAGGGCGATGAGCACGTTCTCGATCCGATAGGCTTCTTCGGAGGGCCTGGGATAATCGTCGGCGACGCTCTCGAGCCCTTTGATGCGCTCCAAGGCCCCCGTGTGAGGCATCGTCTTGCCCTGTACGCCGGACGAATAGCTCTCATACCCAACCCAGGAGAGGACGGCCATCGCTTGTGAGTTTACGAACAGAACTGGGTAGCCCTCGACCTCTCCCGGAATAACCCGCGCCTCGAGGACCTGTTGCCGGAAATTCAGTTCGGGATCGAAGGTGGGACCGGAGACTGGGACTATTCGGCTGAGTTCTCGGGTCGGCCCAGCAGCCGGTGGAACACGAAGGGGGACCTCGGGCCCAGCTTCACCGCCCCGTCCAAGATCGCCTGCTCCAACTCGATCAGGGCTTGGACCCCCGGGTCTTGCTCCTGCTGCTCCGGGGACTTCTCGGGCGATGGCTTCTCGGATGGCGGTGTAGGCACGGCGTTTGACGGCATCTGGTTCGCCTCCTGCGGCCAACTCGTCAGCGGCGCGCGTGAGCACGTCGTTGACTGGGCCTGCCCTCGTGGAGAGTTTATCATACAACTCGATCGCTTGGGCGGTTTGGAGGGCGATCCGGGCGTTATCTTCCGCTCGGATGATGTTGCCGGCTTCGCCCAGTTTGCGGGCGCCCTTCGCTTCCGAGACCGTCCCGAAGAGCCGCTTGTCCTGGACCAGTTCTCGCCGGACGTACTCCGAGATCCGAGCGCGCTCGAGGAGTGCGCCGCGTTGGATCTCCTCTGGCCCGAAGAGGGTTTCCTGGACCTCCGTCCGGCCCGCGCCGGCGCCCACCTGGAGACGGATCATCTCGCGGATCTGATCGTCGGTTGGTCGCTTTCCCCGGTTCTCCGCTCGCGCCACAACTTCGAGAACGGCCCGCTGGTCTGCCGGTCGGCCGGCCAGCATCTCCCCGAGGATCACTCCCCGCTGGGCGGTGATGGCCTCGCTCCAGACCTGATCGAAGATGTCCGCCGGCAGGCCCGCAAGCGCCAGGGCGTCCTTGGAGACCGGACCCTTGAGAGAGACGCCCCGCTTACCGAGTTGATCCGGGCCCATGTGGAGATCCCGAAAGACCTTGGCGGCATCGATCGCGCTGCCGCGCCCCTCCGCGATGTTGATGAGGGCGCCCTTCCCGCGCGCTTCGGTGGCATCCTTTGCCTGGATGAATCGCACGAGCACCTCTGGGACCTTCAGGCGCTGGGCCAGTTCCAGCCTATGGTGGCCGTTGACGACGTAGTTCTTCCCGGTCGCCGGATCGCGCCAGAGCGAAACGACGCCGGCCAACTCCTCATTCCAGTTCTGGACCTCCCGGAGTTCTCCACTTACGCCTTTCTCGCCGATCCCGCGCGTCTTGAACTGGAACCTCGGGGCATCCACGGCGATTTCGGAGACCGGCATCATCCTGACGTCTCTTGGTGCCTGCGGTGGGGTGGCAGGTTCTCTCCCAAGACGCCCCGGGGGCGGTTCCACCGCCGGGGGGATACCCTGGGGCATTTCCGGCACTCCCGGCTTCATCTGGGGCGCGGGAACGCCAGCGGCGGGCACCTCTGGGGCTGCCTCCGTCCTCCGCACGGGTTCAATCGCTGTGGGCACCGGGGGGAGTCCCCCGGGCGGTCTCTCGCGGGCGGTCGTTGGCCACCAGGCCGGAGCCGGCGTAGCGATGTTCTGGAGGTTGGCCAGATTCATCTCGTGCTGGATCTCGGCGAGTGCCGCGCGATCGGCCGGCATCATCGTGTCGTAATCCATCCCGAGCCTCGAGGCTATCCTGCGGAGGTTGGCCGTCTCCGCAGACTCGGGCGATGGTGCGCCTTCCTCTGGAGCTCTGGCGGTGCCTGGGACTTCGCTCAAGGCTCTGCGCTGCTGCCTGCTCATCGGAGGCGGGGCAGGTCCGGGCGGCTTTGCGGCCCTGGCGCGCGCCTGCGCCGCTTTGCTCTCCGGTACCGCCTCGACAGGTTTCGTGCGCAGGGCCCCAGGTCGCAACTCTGCGGCGCGTTGGCGCGTTTCCTGCCCTCCATGCCCGAGTAGCAGCGCGGTGACAGCGTCCTCGCCGATGATCTCGCCCAGCTTGCCCCAGTCCCTATCCTTGTAGGCTTGGAACGCTTCCGGGAAGGATTCTACGAGCGCCTTTGCCATCTCGAAGGTGAAGTAGAGGCCAGCGCCGCCGGCAACCATCGCTCCGGCTCTTCCGAGGAGGCTGGGGGCCAAGTGCATCGCCCCCATCAGCCCCACGTTCTCGGGACTGGTCAGAGCGCCGGCGCCGCGCGCGGCCCCGCGGGCGACTCCCATCGTGAATCGTTCGCCCCCCGGTGCGCCCGCCCGTGTCTCTGGAACGATCCCCGCGACATCTACCATTGGCGCTTGCAGATTGGGCAGTGGCGGCAGGGTCAGACCGGTTCTCGGCCTCGTTGTGCCGGGAACCGCCGGGCGAACCGCCATCGACTTGGCAGGTGGTGCGGGCGTTGCTGGTGTCTCTGGTCCAAACTTTAGATCCCAGAGCGTCGCCTTTACTTCCCTTGGGATTGGCAAGGGGTCGAACGATTGGAAGAACCCCTCGGGCGTCTGGGCGGAGAAGTATGCCTTCCAGGTCGCCGTTTTCACGGCGTCGTCTACGGGCAACGGCCGCAGGATCGCCTCAACTTCCTTGGTTTGCGCGCCGTTCACCTGTCGTTCACCTGAACCGGTTCTTCAGACCGGGGATAATGGCGAGTTCTGGCCCTTTTGGTGCCACCGCGCCGGGGCCGCGCATCTCTTGAGATAGGTTGTACTCCTTCAGCGTCGTCAGAAAGGCACGAGCCAGCAGGCCGCTGGTCCGCGGTGACAATTGGATGAGGGCGTCTGTCCCCGCCTGCACCGGGATCCGCATGGCTTCTGGCAGCCATGCGCCAAGCCCTCCTACGAAGTACCGCGTGGCCGTCCGGCTGTACATCATCTTACCGATCACCGCCGGTAGCCCTTCCATTACCGCGGCGGTGATCAGGGCAGCCTCCGGTCCTCCCTGACGCGCCGCAGCCGTGGCTGCGCCAGCCGTGACAACCGCGTTGACCGCCCGTGCGAGCTCCACGAACTGGTACGTCCGGATGAACGGCATGTCTTTCCGCACCCGCGAGAAACCCTCCCCGATGACCGTGAGGTTCTCTAACAACTGGTGACCCCGCTGGTCCCCGAACATCTCCTCCAAGACGCCCCGGCCCATCGTGCTCATCCGCTGCTTTAGGTTGAGCAGATCCATCGCGCCCTCGCCCACAGCGTCAGGATCACGCAGCAGGGCGCTCCTGACGAAGTGCTCGCGGAAATTGTTCCAGCTTTGCATGGCGACTTGCCGCTCGGCTGGCGTCCCGAAGGGAGTGTATCCCAGCGCTGCCGCTCTGATCGCCCTGACGTCCGAGACAGCGCCCGGCTTGATGCTCTTAACCAGGGCCTCCGGGTTTCGTTCCATCAACCCCTGCACAAGGCTCCGCTGGAAGACGTCGTGCCCCTGCCGCCAGAACGCCCGCGCTGTCTGCCATGCGGCCAGCGCGTCTGGCCCGAGTCTCGACGCCGAGTCCTCCATGGCCCCCGTCATCAGACCGCCGAAGTGCTTGGCGAGACCGGGAGCTTCTTTCGCGACAAGTTCGCCCGGTTGCGCGCTTACGCTGAGGAGTTTGGTCCGGATCCGCTGAGCGATCTCGAAGGGGATCTCGGCAGGGGAGTTGGCGATGTCCTCAAGGATCGCCGCAGACGTTGGGGTCAGCTTCCCGAGCTTGGGGAAGTAGTAGGCGGGCATGTCCATCTCGCGTTGGAGGATCCGACTTGCCTCGGCTTTGAGCGCCGTCATATTGACCGCAGCGCCACGCGCCAGGCGATCCACCTCGGAGTAGAGCTCGCCACCGTACCGATGGAAGACGCGGCTGCCGGTCTCGAACGCCTCTTGCATTCCTCTTCCGGCTGCCTCCGCTGATGTTGCTGGGGCCACCGCCTGTAGGGACTCCTCGACGGCTCGGACGGCAGCTCTCCTGCCGTGTTCCCTGGCGGCTTCGATGCCGGGCCGGCCGAACATGCTGGTTTCGCCGTAGAACTCGAGCGTCCTACCCACGGCGCCGGCTGGCGTCTTCCCCGCGATCTGGCCTGGCGTGAGGCGGAGCCCCAGTCGCTCGTTGGCTTCCGCTACCGCGAGATTCTCCGGCAGGGTCGCGGCTCGGCGGAACGGGCCACCAAACACGTATCCGGCGACTTTGACTGCCGGCCTGATTATGGTTCTCCCGAGAACCTCGCCTCCGGCCTGCTCTGCCATACCCCAGCCTATCTGTCCCGCGGCCTCACCTGGCGTCTTCCGAGGAACGAACCCAAGTGCCTCCTCCGCGGCGCCCTTTGCGGCCACGCCGGGTACCGCCCCGAGGCTGGCCAGCGCCATTGAGGTGAGGAACCCGGCGCCCGGACCGCCGAGGAGCGTAGCCCCGACACTTGTCGCCAAGGGCAGGGCCTCCAGACCATACTTGAGCGCCTGCCTGCCCGTGGGCAGTGGCACCCCTGGGATCGCAGGAAGGCCTGCTGCTGGCTTTGCTGGCATCGGACCTCCCGGAGGCGCAAGGAGTCCGGGTTCCGCGAACCGCAGGCGGAAGAGCGCCTGCCTGCTCTCGTTCGGCATTGCGATCGCGGAAAACCTCCGGTTGAAGTCTTCCACGTCGGTGGCCCCGAAATACGCCCGCCAAGCCGCAGTCCTGACGTCGTCCCCTATGGGAACCGACCGTAGAAGACTTTCCACGTCTCCGGGGGTGGCTGGCATCACATCACCTCACAGGCGGCTTGGTAAACCCCTTAGACCATTTCGGCACCGGCGGCTCCTCTGGCTTCACCTCTGGTTGCGCCGCAGCGCTTATGTTGATTCCTGTGTCCTTGGCCGCCTGGCGCATGAACTCGGCCATCTGCTGGTTGCTAAGGCCGAGTTCGGCCTGCATGTCCGCCTGCATATTCCGTAGGATCGGAACCAGCATCTCCACTCTCTCGGCCATGCCCGCCGGGGATTGCCAACTTGCATCTGGAATGTGCTTCTGGATGTTCTCCACCCAGGTGTGGGCTCGAATGCCCTTGAGGTATGGGCTGACCATGATAACGCCAGCCAGGTTCGACAGCGCCATCGTGGATTTCAGGAACGAACTCCCAGAGGTCATCCCGGCCTTCCCGTACCTCAGCGTTCCCCACCGCGCCTTGACCGCGTCACTCAGTTGTTCCAAGGTCCCTTCCCGATCACGCAACCGTCGCCTCGTGTCCCCTGGGTCGGGCTGGTCAAGCGCCTTGTTCAGTACCTCAGCCACGTAAAGCGATAGGGCGATTGATCCGATGTCCCGCCGGTCGGAGACGGTCATGGCCTTGTGCCCCACCACCGTGCGTCCATCTGACGTCTTGACAACCGGCTCTGGCCTTGGCTTTTCGCCCACGATTTCCTGCGGTTGAGTGCTGGGTGGCATCCCAGGAACCGGGGGCAGTGCCGCCCGAGGCCTGGTCCCGGTCGGCGGTGCGCCGGCTCCGGCACCTTGCGGAGCACCGGTGGGAAACTGTCGTTCGCGCGTGGTTGTGCTTGTCACCGGGACTGCCACAATCGTGCCGTCAGCTTGCTGCACGAGGCGGATGCTCTGGGTCGTACTGACGCTCGGCGCCCACCCGGATGGCGGGAGCACGTTTCGTTGGACACCCACGTTCTTGCCTGTCCGCGAGTCGCGCAGGAACCGGGAGACGCCCGTCGTGGAGTCGATGTCCGGGGTGAAGTCGCCGGCAACGATGTGGGTCGCCTCGGCGGCGGGGTAGGCGCTGGCCACCGTTCCATCCGGTCGGCGCGTCACGCGGTAGTCCTGCTTCGGGTCGATCGGGTTGCCCAGTGCGTCCGTGGCGACCTGGCCGGCGAGCGCCGCACCTGGCACCGTGCCGGCTACCGCGGTTGTTGCGGTCGGAATGACCATGTGGCCGCGCACGTAGTTGGCGATGTCAGCGGGGTTCATTAGGCCCAGACCTCGAGCTTCATCCGCCAGCCGTTTGGCCTCTCTGGCGGCCACGTCGCCTTTGACGTCGGCCTGAACGCGCGCCTCCGCCTCGGTGAGCGCCGCCCTCTGTTGGATTTGCTCGGTCGGCGTGGGGAAGGGACCTCTCACCTGTTCGGAGACGCCTGGGATTGTGGTTTGGGTCGGCTCACCAGGGAGAAGGCCAGGGATGGATGGCAGACCCGGACCCGGCACGGTGGCGGGTGGCCTGACCATCGCCTCCCGCGGCCGGGCCATGAACTCCTTCAGCTTTTCACCCTGACCGATGTCACCGGGCTGTCCGCCGGTCAGTGCCGACAGGAACCCGGCGAGACCGCCCTTCTTCTTGCCCTTGCCAGCGGCCAACTCCTCGGCCAAAGAGACGGCCTCTGCGTGGAGTGACGGGTCGGTGATGTTCGGGATTGCCTGCGCGATGATCTGGAGGCGTGCCCTGCGACGTTCAATCTCCTGCTGGGCGTCCTTGCCTTGGAGATCCAGCATCGTCCCGCCGTAGCCCTTGAGAATCCCAGCAAGTACGTTCAACATCGCTCTAGCCTCCGCCGGACGTTTTCCCGCCTGGGAGGTAGTTCTTGAGGAGCATGGCGGCGATCTGGCCGATACCCACTCCCAGTTCGGTGTTCTGCTTGCGCTTCTCCATCTCCTGTTCGAGCATTGCCCTGAGATTCTGGGCGGTGAGTCCTGCCGCTCCGAGTCCCTGCTGGCTGAGGAGCGAGGCCACCTGGGGCAACTGCTTCGCCCCTTCGAGTTGCGCTCCCTGGACCAGTTTGGCGATGTCCCCGGCCTGCCGGAAGGGCAGTTCGGCCAGCATCTCGTTTCTGCCGCCTCCGCGCGCCCCGAACTCCGAGATAGCCTTCCGCGCGGCGTCGTATTGCGAGACGATCGTGTTCACCCCTGGCGCGACCGCGCGCGTGATGTCCCCCTGATCGCCGGACGTCAGCCGCTTGAAGAACTGCATGGCGGACTCCAGCCCCTCCTGCCCGGCCGCCATGGACTTCTGGCCGAACGGTTGCAGCCATGCAGCCATCTCAGACAGATCGCCCTTCGGCAATTCTGTGTCAGTCGCCTTTTTGCCTGCACCGCCCACCAGTGACCCTACGGCCATGCCGGCGGCCGGTCCTCCGAAGTAACCGGCTGCGGCCCCTGCCCCTATCTTCCCTAACGTGCTCCAGACTCCCATGTGTCGATCACCTCCTCAGGAATGGCAACAACACGATATTCGCGGGTTCGCTCCCCGTTGCCGCAAGGGTGCCTGCCGGGTGGGTGTGGGCAGATTCGTCGGCGGTGTCGCCGGAGAGGGCGTGGTCGTGCGCCCCGCCTCCACCTGTCGTGAAAGTATGACCGTGCGTGACGGGGGCGACGCTGGCGGTGGCGCCCCCGGCCACCAGCGCCGTGCCCAGGTTGATATCCGTGCTGCCGTAATGGACGTGCCCAGGGTCGGCTGCTGCATCCAGGGTGCCTACGCCATGATTGTGCGCAGTGCCCGCCCCAGTGTCTCCGGAGAGAGCCGGGGCGGACGCAGCGACCGGGACTCCGGTATAGGGGCTACCGAGTTTGGCGAAGGCGGCCTGGGCGGGGGCGGTGGTCAGGTTGGGCAGCGTAACATTTGTGGTGGTGCCGTTTCCGTTGGAGCGCGCCACGGTGGAGCCGTCGCACAGTTGCCAAGCCGACGCCCCGGGGGAGTTGGGGGCCTGGGTGAACATCCTGATCTCACCGGATCCCTCATCGCCAGGGGCGTACTCCCACCCTGCTCCCGTCCAGCGGAAGGTGTGATGGTAGTCGGTGGCGTAGAACAGTAACCCGGTGTTCTCCGCCCCCCAGCCGCCGGGAATGGAGGCCAGGGTGTTGCGGTAGGTGCCTTCGTGGTAGACCCAGTTGTTCCCATCCCAACGCCAGAGGATGGTCCAGTCCGTGGCGTAGAACAAGAACCCCACCATGTCCGGATCAGGCGCGACGAAGTTGGGACGGTTGCCGACTACATCCCGGTAGGTGCCGAACTCGTAGGCCCAGGTGGTTCCGTAGAAGTGGTACTGGACGGTCAAGTCCGTGGCCCAGAAACGCGCGTTGGTGTCGTTGACTCCCAGGCCGACCGGCCGGGCACCTATCACCGCCCGCATGTTGCCGGCCAGATACACCCAGGTCTTCACCCCGCCCACCAGGATGTTGTGGTAGAACCAGGTCCGGTCGGTCTCGTAGAACACGCAATGGAGCGGATAGTCGGTGGCAGGATAGAGAGCCAGCCGGTTGGCGTGGGTGTCCTCAATCAGGACGCCGACTGCACCGAGTGGCAGCCATCTCCCTGGCTCCGTCCTTCCGTCAAACCAGTAGACGATTCCCTGGTAGGAGACCAGGGCCCCGTCCTGGCTCATCGGGTCGTGAACCACGTCCGGGAGCGAGGAGACGAAAGGGACATAGGCTTTCTGAGGCTGAGAGAGGAGCCCGACCAGTCCCGTGACGTTCAGGGGCGTCTGGCCACTGGCCTGGAGTGCCTGTTGCTGGGCCGCGTATCCGTAGGCTGCGGAGGCTAGCCGTTCCGTCAGGTATCCCGCATCCTGGATCGCGTCGGTTCTCTCGCGCACGGCGTAGAGCTGATCCAGCGCGCGTCGGAACGCCTCGACCACCGGCCGCGGAACCGAAGCGTCGAAACTGGGATACCACGCGCTCATTGTGGCCTTGGCTCTCCCGAGGTCGGCGTCTGGGGCAATGGACCGGGAGTGGACGGCGGAACTGGCTCCTCCACGATGCCTTGGTCCCAGCGCACGATGCACTTGGAGTGGTGCAAGCCCACGTCGGCACAGGCGCGCAGGCGTAGGATCTCCACATCGGATTGGAACTGGCGTAGGACCTGATTGAAGGCGGAGATGTGGATGGGGGGGATCGGAGTCACCTTGGGCGCGGGTGCCGGGGCAGCCGCGGGCGCCGGTGAGGGCAGGGGTGTGGGTGCAGGTGGGGGCGTCTGGGCGGCGAGGCCCAGGACCAGGCCAAGGGCGACCAGCGCGACGGCAGTGATGATGATGGTGCGCTTCATATTCCTTCTCTCCCTTCCCTCAATTCGTCGTTACTGTCCACTTCGCCGCGATCAAAGTGGCCTTGTCCAGCAACCCCTGCCCCGTCGGGGCCGCATTGGTGCCGCCGCTCAGACTCACCGTGCACACCGGATTCCCACCCGCTTGCGCCACCACCAGATCGGCCAGAATCGCGTTCACGGCGACTTCGGTAAGGGCGTTGACACTGGCATTGAAGATCGTAAGTACGCGAGTGCCAAGCCCGCCAGCGTAACCCGTGAGTTGGTTGGTTTGGGCCTGGAAGTTCGCCAGCGCCGTATTCGCAATCAGACTCGGAATGCTGCCCGTGAGTTGGTTGTTGTAGACCCAGAAGTTCACCAGCGCCGTATTCGCGGCCAGACTCGGAATGCTGCCCGTGAGTTGGTTGTTGTGGACGAGGAAGGTCACCAGCGCCGTATTCGCAGCCAGACTCGGAATGCTGCCCGTGAGCTGGTTGGCGCCAACGGAAAAGTGCGCCAGCGCCGTGTTCGCGGTCAAACTGGGGATGCTGCCCGTGAGCTGGTTGTTGTAGACGTAGAAGTACACCAGCGCCGTATTCGCAGCCAGACTGGGGATGGTGCCGGTGAGTTGGTTGTCGTAGACGTAGAAGTTCACCAGCGCCGTATTCGTAGTCAGACTCGGAATGCTGCCGGTGACCTGGTTGTCGCCGACGTGGAAGTACACCAGCGCCGTATTCGTAGTCAGACTCGGAATGGCGCCCGTGAGTTGGTTGATGTGGACGTAGAAGGTCACCAGCGCCGTCGCCCGCGCAAGCGAGGGGATAGGCCCCCGCAGGCTTCTGCTATTCATATCGAGCAGCGTCAGCCCGCCCCATCCATCCGCAGCAACCATGTAGACAGTCTTCAGGCTTGTATCTGGGTACACCTTCACCGGATCGTTGATATCCTGACTAGTCCCATCCCCGAAGTCCCAATGGATCACCGTGCCCGTCTTGGTGGTATCCACCCCGGTGAAGGTGGTCGCGCGGGTCTGCCACACCAAGTTGGTCGAATGGCGATTGTGCAGGTAGGATGGGCGAGCCTGCGCGCAGAGCATGCCCACAAAGGCCAAGAGGCTGCAAAGCACCCTCATGGGAGCACCGCCCATTGAACGTGAAGATCGAGGCTCCCTGCCGTCAAGACAGTTGCGCTCCCGTTCCCGAAGTTCACGTTCGCCGTGCAGCGCGCGGTCACGTTGTGGGCCGCTGCCGTGGTCGAATAGGCCCCGCCATCCCATGCCTGCGCCGTGTTCGAGACGGCCTGGAAAACGTCAAACGCGGGTGCGTAGGCTGTATGCGAGGTGCCATCGCCGAGCGAGCAAGTCACGCTGGTTATGCCTGTCCCGGCGAAGGCCACCGAGTGCTTGAGACGGATACCCTGGATGGCACCCTTGGCCGGGAGTTGGAAGACCACCACGGAAACCGCGGTCGCGGCGGTTTTGAAGGCATCATTCGTGTAGGGGATGGTGTAGATGGCCCAGGCAGGAACCGTGGCGCCGGGGCCGGCGTCAATCGCCCCACTGCCAGTTGACCCGTTGGTGATCTTGAAGATGCCCGGTGACGATCGCTTGTAGCCCAGGTCCGGCGTCCCGAACCAAGTGGCGTCCGACGAGAAGACGGCGACAATGGCGTTGCCATGGTAGATGCCGGGAGTGCTGTAGTAAGCCTGAATCGCAAAACTGTTGTTCGTGCCGAGCCCGAGTCTAAACGCTTGCGCTGACCGGAATCCACCGCCTGAGTCAACACTGGCCTTCAACACATCAGACACATCACGCCATTGATCGTAGTCGCCCTGCGCCGCGCCCGCGCGTCGGGTCAGGGTGACGGTCCCGGTGACGGCGGTAGGGTCGTACCACAAGCACGTCACGGGGCTACCCGTGCAGGTGATGAAGGGGGACTCGGTGGCCGTCCCCGCCGCGCTCACGAGCATGAGGCGGGTGGCAGTGGTGAGATTGGCCCCACCTAGGACATAACCCGACCCAGAAGGGGCGGCGCAACCCAGGTTTCCACTGGCGGCGATTGAGGTAGCGAAGTTCCCAGCCCCGCAATCGGTGGGGTCGGCGGCAAGAGCCGAGGCGGTCTGGGCGTTCCCGGTCAGCGCCGCCGTGATGGTGCCTGCTGAGAAGTTGCCCCCGGCGCTCCTCCTCACGATGGCGCTGGCGGTGTTGGCGTCCGTACCCGCGTTCGCCAAGTTCGCTCCGGCAGCCACGTTAGCCGCCGTCACGCCACCGACCGCCGCGACCGTGGTACCCATAGCAATGCTGGTGACATCGCCGGTGTGGTTGCCGGTGTGGGATAGAGAGGTGCCGGAGACGTTGCCCGTCAGGTTCGCGGTTATCACCCCCGCTGCGAAGTTCCCGGCCCCGTCCCGCAACACGATCCGGGAAGGCGTATTCAGAGCCGTCGAACTGTGGGCCGAGGTGTCGGCGATGTGGGCAGCGAGACCCCCGGCACCGGCTAGCAGCGCCCAGTTGTTGTCCACCGGGCAGGTGTAGATCCCGATCCCGGCGCCGGTCTTCCAGAAGACCTCCCCGAGCGCGGCGGAGCATGTCGCGGGCAGAGTCGGCCCAGACCGGACCCGCCACGCCGTCCGGGTCGTGATCTGGGGCCATGCCAGGCCGGCAACGAGGAGCGAAATCAGAACGAGTTTCCGTTTCATGCCGTTTCAACCTCCACGTGCAGGGTGACATTCTGCGTGTCGGACCAGACGTATCTCCCCGCCACCCGCACGTTTTGCAGGTTGGACCGATAGGTGCGCGAGTCCAGTGCCTCGAGCACGTACCCGCGCCGGAGGGCCGAAATGTTCGCATCCCCGATGCCAATGATGGCCGCTGCGTTGGTCCTCGGAGACTGGATCAGAACCTCCCGCGCCGTCGCCGGGCAGTCCGGCTCGATCGCCCTGAGCAGGCCCAACAGGTGGTAGGCCGTGTTGGCAGCCGCCAGCGTCACCGTGATTCCGAAGTACTCTCTCGCCATGTGGTGTTCCTCCTCCTTAGATCCTCGCGCCACTCTCTCTGCTCTCGTCTCCGAACGGCCGCACAACCGAATACCCGCCAGTCTCTCCCCAGGGCTTCAGACGGATCTCGGTGTCCTTCTTGAACAGCCGGAACGGCACCGTGGAGGCGGCGCACCATTCCCAGGCCTTGCCCTTCATCGGCTCGAACGGAAGGTATGGCCGAACGTAGTTCCCACCACTCGCGGGCAGGTAATAGATGTAGTTTTTGGCGTCCACCTTCACGCTGATTGCGACGGGGGCCATGGACATATACGCGACAAGGGCGTCGCGGGCATGCTGGTAGCCAGGCAGGTCGTGACTGGTGCCTTGCGTCCTCCAGATCAGGGCTTCTTCCGGCATCGGTTCGCCCACCCACTCCACCTTCATCACCCTCCAGTCAGCGGCATCGGTGGGCACCAGTCTGGCCATGTGCCCTGTAAACGGTTCGAAGCTGTAGGGCTTCTCGATCTCTCCGTTGTGGTTGACCGTCAAGGTGGTGGCCAACTGGCCGCCGTCGTACTCGATGCGCACGATTCGATCCACTCCCCGGGTGTCGCCGGAGATTCGGCAACCCTGCACCCACATCGACCGGCCGAAGTACATCCAGTCCGTCGCTCTGAGCGCGGTGTCTTCCGGTTTCGGCGCCAACGCTGGCTCCCAGGCGTATAACTTCGGAGCGACACTTGCTGAAGACCAAGCGATGTCCAGGCCCATGTTCGGCGAGAGGTAACCCGCGCCGGAATACAGGTCGATGATCGAGGGTGCCTTTGTCGGGGTGTTGACGGTCGTCGGTGGCGCCAAGACGGCGTACTCGTCGAATCCCGGAGTGACGGTCAGGTCTGCGCCCGCGCTGTGGGAGTCCATCCAGGCATCTCCATACAGCTTCCTGGCTCGGTGATCCCCCATTGACGGAGCGCGCGTCCGCACCCGGCAGGCGATCGCGCTGCCAGCGTCGGAGTGGCCGCCGGACAGGTAGACCCGCCCGTCGTCGCCTCCGGAGAGGAGTCCGTGGACGCCGGCCCCCTCTTCGGCGTAGTGCGTCAATTGACCGGGCGCGTAGGAGTCGCCGAACCATCCCTGAATCTTGGTGTCATAGACCAGGGTCTGCCGGTGACCGTCCGTGTCCACATAGTCGAAGTAGAGGAACCCGTCGCAGTAGGAAAGCCGGAGGTGAGTCGTGTCTGCCATGTTCGGCGGCTTGAACCCGTTGACCTCTACGCCGGCAATTCCCTCATGAGGGAAAAGCGGGTAGAGATCCTGGTCGGTGATCGACACTGCCTCACCCCCGGCCGTCTCCCGGATCCCATCCTTCGTTAGAAACCAGATCTTCGGCCCCACCGCCAATCCCCAGCGCGACCAGAGACCCCTACCGAAGGGAAGTTCCTGCGACTCGATCACGTTTGGCCCCTGCGACCTTCTCGCCCAGAAGCCGCGCTCGGAACTCAACACGATGGACTTTCCGTCGTACATGCAGCCGTTCATCAGGGGTTCGCTCGGGGTGGTGACTTGGAGTTTGTACTTCTCTGGAGCCGAGTCCGGGTCGTTTCCCTTCGTGCAGTAGAGCGTCCCCGCGTTTCTGGGATCCCCGCAGGCGAAGAACATGCCCTCGTCCGGAGAGGGCCCCCATATCACAGGCAAGGGCTGGCCCAGCAGGATCGGTTCGTCGATGGACCACGTGACGGCGGTCAACGCGCCCGCGGACTGCACCAGGTCCAGGCGTGTCGTCGAGGCGGGCTGCGCGTACAGTTCGTAGGGCACGCCGGCTATCACAATCTGCGTCCCACGTGCCCAGTTCGTGTCGAAGCCATCCCCGGAGGCCCACACGACCGCGCTGCCGATGACGTTACAGGTCCCCGCCCTTGGAAGGTCTGCCACCGGGAAGGGCTGGTAGGCGTCGGTCTCGAGTGGTTGGTTGCCACTCACCGCGAGGTCCGCGCTGTCGTCGTCCAAGGTGGGGGTGGCGGAGTTCGCCGAGGTCCCGATCCAGTGCCACTCGTCGATGTTGCCGCCGAACCGCTCCCAGTCCACCTTGTCCACCTGGGGGTCGGCTGATTGCACCCCGATCAAGTGGACGCGCTGCCGGACAGGTAGGATGCCGGTTCGCATGGCTGGACCCTGGAGCGACTTCGCGCCCGTGCTCGAGGCCCGGTAGCGGTAACGGTACTTGTAGGCCATCCCGCCTGTCGCGTCGGGGCCGTAACTCCCGCGCACGTACCAGGCGTCCACTCGGAGGATCGTGGCCGCCGTCACGTTCAGAGAGACCCGCAGGGCAACAATGTTCGCCAGTCCGCGGGTCTTGTCGGATCCCACCCGCGTCAGGTCGCCCACCCTGACCATCAGTTCGGTCCACTGCTGGGCACCGGTGGTGGCCTGGTCTGACGTGGGGTACTCGTAGTAGACCCTCGGTGGAGCTTCTTGGTAACCCCCGTCCGCTCCGTCCTCTATGGCGTATAGGTCGCCCCTGGTCGGGTCACCCGAGGTCGCTGCCTCGATGATCTCGGCCTGGACCGCCCGTTGCGCCGTGGTCGGCACGGTCAGGGTGTCCCTCGTTACGGGGGTCAAGTCCGCCGCTCGAAACGCCTTGAACAGGTAGTTCTGGGTGAAGTCCTGGGTCGCCAAGTCGCAGTCGAGTAGGATCTTCCCCTCGACCACGTTCTCGGGCTTGTCCACCGAGATCGAAATGTGAATGAAGTCGTCGTCGCGGGTTGGTCGAACTCCGATGTAGGCCAAGTTCAGGGCGCCCGCGGCCGACAGGTAGCCCAGGCCCGTGGCCACGGTGGACTGGACGTAATTGGTCGCCAGGGATTCCGGCGAAACGTGAGCGTTCAAGCAGTAGGCCCGGAAGGATGGCAACCCAACGACCGCGACACCGGCGGGCTGCGTGTTGACGGTGGAACAGCGAATCGAGATGAACCCCGGAGGGCCGTCGGTGACGGAAAGGACGCGCACGGGTTCGATCGTGCCACCGGCCCCCACCAGGATCATCGTGTCCCGAGCGAGGGTCACGTCGGCCAGCGCGAGTTGGATCGTGCAGACTCCGACCGCCCCGGAGTCGTAGGTTATTCCCTGGATGGTGGTGGTGGTTATCGCCGGTCGAACCGCCTGAACCAGGACGGTCTCTGCCGTCCCTCCACCGCCGTTTATCATCAGCAACATGCCCGGCTGGATGCCCTCGTCGGCGGCCGTTGGCTGGATGCAGGCCCAGGCAGGAGCGGCCGCGTCGTAGAGGATGCGGGCAATCGTCGTGTTGACCCTGGCGGCTACGGATAACGCCCCGGCGGTCCCGGTGTTCGTCCACCCCGCCGTGGCCTCGAAATCACTGATGAGCCGGTAGGCCGGTGCTGCCAGTTCGGCGGTAGGGGCGCCGAGGGGCGGCGCGATTCCCATGGCGTAATCCGTGCCGTCCGGTTGGATCTTCCTCATCCTGGACCTGTCCGCCACATAGATCCAGGGACGGGGGCTGCGCTCGGGGCGATGCGGTACGAGCGAGAGCGGATCGCCCGAGTACCCGGTGTCGCGCACGGTGAACGCCGCCTGGCCGGTGTAAACCTTCGTGCCGGCACCGATCACGCGCGTCCAGGCGGGTGCCGCACCGGGAAGAGGATCATTCAGACGTCGGATCGAATGAACCTCGAGCTGGTCGAGCGGCGTTGCATCGACCGCCGAGATCCCGTCGCGCGCTTCGATCGTTCCCTGCTGCCTGACGCGCACGTTGCGGAGGATCGGGTACTTGCCCTCTGGCATCACGTCAGGCGGCAGGGTGAGGTTCACGCCCTTGCAGAAGAAGTGCTCGGTCTCACGCTTGAACTCGCCCATGTCAGTGCTTCCAGCAGTCGACCCTCAAGGTTCCCGGGGGCAGATTCACGGCGCCGCCTGTCATGTTCATGAGGACCGTGCTTACGACTCCAGATGCCGTCGCCTGCCCCACGATCAGCCATCCCGCGTTGGTTATTGAATCGAACCCAACCGCCACGGTGTCGCTTGGCTCGCAGCCGGCGACGTTAGTGGGGCCAGCCACGTGAACTGCTCCGTTCGCAAGGTTCGGCGGGTCGTATGCGGCCGTGACCGACTTGTGACCGGTGACGGGGATATCTTCGGCCGTCTGTCCTATCTTGATGCTTGGAATGTTGTACAGAGCGCCCAGGGGAGTGATCGAGAGCCGATTGTTTCCCCCCGACTGCAAATGGAAATTAGCGGCACCGTCTATGTAGGCGAGGAAGTTACCAACCCCGGCCTGGTCCCAGTTGATCCCGCGAGCCGCCCCGCCGGTCGCCGGCAAGTTGATGACGGCAGCTTGGTCGCCCTCGATGGAAAGGTTCCCGGTGAGGGTGGTCGTCCGGCTGGCCGCGGTGACTCGATTGAAGGCGGCCACAGTTAGTGCGCCCCCGTCAGCGAAACCTACGCCGTTCCCCACCAGCATGTTGTCAATCACCATGGCGCCGGTAGAACCGGCGAAGACATCCACCCCGCTGCCGCCTGCCCCAGTGACCACATTGCCCGAGATCAGGGCACCAGCCGATAGCACCTGGATACCCTGGCCGCTCACCGCAGAGACCCTATTGCTCCTGATAAGCGTTTGGTCCCCACGCACCACAATGATCCCGTTGCCCCGGCACCTGCTGACCTCGTTGCCTTCGATCAACGGGCCCACAAAGGTAGTCGCGCCCCCACTCACAACGATGCACGCATCGTTGGCATCCGAGATCTTATTCCCAAGGATGGACAGATTTGTGTTTGGGTAAGTGAAGGGGATGTAGCTGTCCGCATAGATGCCGTACTTGGACTGGACCACGGTGTTGCCGATGATGGAAAGGTACCGGGTGGATCCCTCGATCCACATCCCGTACCCGGAGACTGACCGGATCTCGTTGTTCGAGATGACGTTGTAGTCGGACTCATGTCCCGAGGCGCCTTTCATCTCGATGCCGTGCGCCGCAGGCCCCGTGTCCCCGACCAGGTTACCGGAGACGATGGTGTGGGAAATCGCGCCCTGGATTCCGATGCCGAATTCCCCGGCGCGCTGCGCGATGTTGCCGTCGACGACGTTGTGGCTCTTCAGGTAGATGCGAGCAGTTACCCCCGCCTGCACCCCAGCGGTGGTGGCCAAGACCGCGGTGGAGGAGTTAGTGAGGGACGCGATCTGGTAGAACCGCCCATTGATCTCGATGGGGACGCGGGTGGCCTCGCTCTTGTCGGCGGGAACCGGCCCTACTCCGCCCGGAAGCCTCCAGAAGGAATAGAAGTCAGTGTCGCCACCGGTGACGGTGACCGTGACGCCGTTGGTGTTCACGATCATGGCACCGCTGCACCAGTTGGCCCCGCCCAACACGATGCCCTGGTAGTGGCTGCCCCGAACACGGGTCCGGTAGACCCGGCAGCGGACGGGAGTTTCAATGTGGATGGCGTTCTGGTAGGTATCGTTCGGACCCATGGCCGCGGCCGTGTTGTCCACCTCCAGATCATGCACCGAGACATCGTAGATGGGGGGACTCCCGACTCCGGCAGCCCAGTAGACATTGCCGCTTGTGGCCACTCGGATGACTTCGTCCTGGGCGTCGGTCCCCATGAGGAGAACGGTCTTCCCGATCCCGTCTCCGTAGATCTCCACGCCGTTGGCTGTCCCCATCAACGCCGACACTCCCCAGCCCTTCTTGTTCAGGACGTAGGTGCCGGTTTGCAGGTAAAGAACCTGCCTTGGGTAGGGCAGCACGGGTTGGGCCGTGCAGGTCTTGGTGCCCGAGAACGCGGAGTAGACGATCCTGCCTGGGCGGTTCCCCAGCAGCGCCACGGCATTGTTGATCTGCACGCACCAGTCCGCCCCGGGCATTCGGTCGGCGTAGACCGTCCCGTCATTCAGTAGCTTGATGTCGGCCTCATCCGGGTCGAAGAGTAGCCAATCGCCGCGGGTGAAGGTCGGCGAGGTTCCCGAGAACCGCACGTCGTACCGGTCCTGGTCCGCATAGAAGTACCAGTACCCATCCGAGGCCGCAGTGAAGGGATTGAATTTCGGTGTTCCGAGGTTATCCTCATAGATGGGGGGCAGCGGGAACAGCACGCCGGACCTGTAGACCGTCACCGTGCAGGACGGGAACGACTCTTGAACCTTCGTGGCCGAGAGGTAACTCAGCGTCGTGACGGTTTTCCCGCCTTGCTCACAATAGCCCTGGATTTTCTCCCTGGCCTTCACACTTCCGACAAGGAAGAGCAGAATGGCAATCAGCCCGGCGAGTCTACGGCGCGGCATACTCGACAACCTCCTTCTGAACATCGGACTTGCGGCGTGGCCGTTGCTTCGGCTCTCTCAGCGTCTCCCCGAAGATCGCCGCAAACTCGGGGATGTCCGCCCTGATCTTGTCGTGCTGGAGAGCCGCCAGCCGCATCAGGCGCTCCAGGTGCGGCATGGTCGCCTGGAACTCCGCGCCACCCATCTTGAAGGCCGCCAGGTGGACGGCGTAGTCCAGAATCCCATTGAGAAGCCCTGACGCCAAGAAGACCGGATCGGACGACAAGATCGGCACAGGCGCCTTCACTTCGAGGTCCAAACCGACGGAGTAGATGGCATCCGGCACATCGGCAAGGACGACCAGGTTGGGAGCCGCAAATGCGACCACCGAAGGCCGGCCGCTCGTGTTCATCCAGCCTGGCCGGTCCACGTCGAGATCCGTCACCGAACAGAAAGGCACCGGAACGCCGTTGATCGCCGCGTGAAGCATGGGCGAGCCGCTCCTGGCGAGTGCGCAGGCCTCCCGCCAGCGGCCCTCGGCGTACTGCGAGCGCAGAGGGTCGCGCGCGGGTCCGTCGCGCCCCAGCAGGTCAGCCAGGGCGCCCCACTTGACCGCCCAGGTGTAGTCGTCGGGGATGCCCAGTAGGGTCCCCGAAATGCCGGCGGTCGGGTCAAGGTCGATCCCGGCCGTGACAACCAGAAGGTCGAGTTCGCCGTTGTCCAGAGGCGGCGGCGCGAGTTGGACCTGGAACGCGGGCGTCGCTGCCACGCTGTAAACCTGCGGGTCGGCGGGGTTCAGGGACCACGTCGGCATGTAGGAGTTCAGCCGGGACTCGTCCTCGCGCCACAGGTTCGCGTAGACGCCCGCCAGGTTCTTCCAGGCCAGCCGGCGGATGTCCATGAGGTCCGTGCCGAGAGCGATCCGGCCGGCCGGCGGAGGGGCAATCGGGTTTGTCAGATGCCGTACGAACACGCCGGTCTCTGCGAGGAACTGGTCCCGCCGCCGCTGGAGCGCCTGCGTGAGCGAGGCCAAGTCAAACATGTCGGAACCCGTCCAGGCGGTGGGCGTCGGCGGCTCGAGAAGGTGATACTCGATCTCCGCGATCAGCATCCGGTCCGTCATCGAGAACCCGAGTTTCGCGGGGGCCTGTGTCGGAAGGTCGTAGAAGGGAACTCCTGCCTGCGTCTGGAAGACGATCCGGTCGCGGTAGTACCCTGTGGCCGCGTTCCACGTCCTCAGCGCTTCCTGGACGTACAACTCGATTTCGGACGTGCTCCAGAATGGGGCCGAGGGACTCCCGAGTTGAGACGCGACCGCGGCGCAGGCGGCAGCAAAGGTCATTGCAGATCCGGGCCCGATTGGTTGGCGCTCAGTCCAGCGCCTTCATCGGCGTGTTCAGGACCGGGCCAGCCTTGTGGCCGCCTCCGCCAGGTCCGCCTCCCATCTCGATGGCGCTCTCCATCGTGGTGTCGATCTTGCCGGGTGCCGGTGCCCCTGGAATGTTCTCGAAGAACTTCACCGGGATCCCGCCTGCCGAACGCGGCTTGTCGATGCCCGGCGCCGGATTCCTGTCGTAAGTCCCCCCGGGCGTGCTCGTCGCTGCCGGCACCGGAGGGATGTCCATCGTGCTGTTCATGCCACTCACGTTCTGTTCTCCTTATGGTTCCACGTGGAACAATCTTCTCTTCCCCCGGGGCGCTCAGGCGTACCAGGGGTCGTGACTCTGGAGCCACGATGCGCTGACAGGTCCGATCATCGAGGGTTCATCCTCGCTCTCGAACACCGTCGTCACGAAAATGCGCTGGTCCTGCACCTTGGCCGCCTGGAGGAGCGCCAAGTAGGTCTTCTCCTCCATGCTGCGCAGGGTGTACCAGTTCACCTCGGCCAGTTCCTTGAACCGGCCCATGTTGGCGATGGCCCACGAGTACGCGTGGAACCGCGCGCGGCACATCACCAGTTCGTCGGGGATGACCCCAGGAATCGTGTCAGTCGGGGCAAGGTCGAGGCCCTTCCGGAAGTAGGCCACGGTGTACCCCTGTCCGAACATCGGGTGCGGCCAGAGTTCGTAGATCGGCACGTCCGCGGCCGTCGCCGCGTAGCTGACGACCCAGAAGGGCAATCCACTGGAGCTCCTGTAGGGGTCCCGCCGGTCCACTTCCTCCTTGCTGCGGTACAGGTTCCTGCGCCTGAAGCGGTATCCGGCGGACGGATTCCGTACGCTGATCCAGGCCTTGAAGTCCGTCGAGGGCGGGGTGAAGTAGCACCGGAAGACGACATAACTCGCGGTCTCCGTCGCCTCCTGGTAGACCCGGTCGAGCGTCAGGACCCCTGGCGGTCCGGGGGCGTAGTTGATGATGTTGTAGACCGGCTTGCCGGCGAGTCGAAACTGCCGGTCGGTGATGGGTACACCTGAAGGAGAGAACGTGATCAGGTCCCAGGCGGCCTTAGCCGCGGCGTCTCCGGTCACCGAGGCCGAATACTGGGTGACCTGAGCGGTGCCGGCCGTTACCGGATCGACGGCGACCAAGACGCCCTCGGCCTGTTGGAAGCTCCAGTTCCGAGCGTCCCGAACGTCTCGCCATGCCCTCTGAACGCAACGCTGAGCCCGGAAGGGCGACAGCTCTCCGATGTCGCCCTTCAGTTCATTCCACGCCTCTGCAAACGTCAGACTCATGGCGGTCCGCCATTTTCTCCGCCGTCACCCGCCGTCAGCCGATGCCGACGGCTCGCACGGCCACGCCCACGTTGTTCAGGACGGTGCCCGGTGCGCACTCCACGCCCGTGGCGGCCACCCGCCACATCAGCCTGAACGATGCGACGGGGATCGGCCCGGCTATCACCGTCGCGGCTGTGACGACAGCTTCGTACAGCCCGTCCTGCGTCAGGGTGCACTGAGCGTGCTCTAGGTACTTCAGGCCGAGGTCGCGGACCTGAATCAACTGCCCACCCGTTGGCGGTGTTCCGGGAACGATCGCCACGTAGCTGGCCGGACCGCGAATGGCCGCAACGACCTCGGTCTTGGCGCCGATCGGTTGGGGGTATCCAGGGATTGGAATCATTGCGTGTCCCCCCCTCAGAAGTTGTCGAAGCCTGGCCGCAACTCGACCAAGCGCAGAGCTCCGCCCACCGGAGCCTCGCTTGCGACCCCGAGGATGCTGCGAACCTCGACCGAAGTGAGCGGCGTCGCGTCCGCGAACACCTCGCCCACGTTGTCGTTGTTCCGGCAGATGACGAGATCCTGCGCGGCCGGGCTCGTCTTGGTGATCATCCCCGTGTAGAGGATGGTGGCCAGGCCCTTGGTCTGGATGAACCAGCAGCGACCGGGCGTGATCGCGTTGATGAAGATCCCCGCGATGCATCCGGTTCCGGGCGGATGGTCCGGCGTGACCCGGAAGGCCACGCGCGCGGCGGCGCTCCAGTAGAACGCCACCCTGCCCCGGACGACAGCGTGAAACGGGGTGGGATAGACGTACACGTACTGGTACACCCCGCCGTAGAGCGTCCCCACTCCGGGATCGCTCATGTGGGCCGCGTCTTCGTGGCTGAGAGTGACCTTCGCTCCGAGTTGGCCGGCCACTGGCGAGCTGCCGAGCGGTTGGCGAAGAGGCCCTCCGATTCCGGTGTCGCCGTTCCCGGCGTTCAGTCTTCCTCTGTAGATCGTGAGGATTTGGTGCGTTGTATTGTCGGGCATGGCTTCCTCCTCAGCCTCCGATTCCGTAGTACTGTTTGTTGAGCCTGGGAGCGTCGCACTCCAGGTTCAGGGCCGCCTTCACTTGCCCGGCCACGCGGGTGTTGTCCTGATCCGGCATGAATCCGGACCACCCGAACCCGTATTCGGCGTCGTCGGAGATCCGCAGCGCCCAAGTCTTCGTGTTGAGCCAGCAGAAGACCTCCGCCACGGTGACGGTGATCCCCGCCGCGGGCAGACTGGACCTCGGGTCGAATCCCGCCGGAACGACGAACGTTCCCGTCAGGAAGTTCCCGAGGTCCGGGTCGTTGACCCCGTACCGGAGCGACGGGAAGTAGTCATCCTTCAGGACCATCGCCGAGTTGAATCTGAAGCCCATCAGGCCCCAGATCGGGTCCCGCTCCTGAGCGAACCGCTGCTGGACAACCAGGCGCTCCTTCATGTAGGCGATGACCGCCTTGTTGCCGACCCCCAGGTCCGGCTCCTCAGCCGGCCTGTCGATGCCGGTGATGGAAACGTCCTGGTAGCCCTCCTCGAGGAGGTTGTAGGTGATCGGCCCCGGGTTGCCAGCGGCGTCCCCGCACCACTGCGGAATGGAGTTCAGCGCCGAGCCGACGATGCCGTTTCTGTCCTGCCCGCCGTACATGATGAACCGGCTGCCGTCCCACCCGGGGGTGATGCGGTCGTTCATCGCCTCGATCCACCCGTTGATGCAGGTCGGGCGGTTGCCGATCACGCCGGCGCCGGCCGGTTGTCCGTGCCTCGAAAGCGCCACCGCCACGATCGCCGAGATCGTGTTCATCGCGATTCTCAGCTTCGTGTCGATGATCGAGAAGACCGCGCGCACGCCCTTGTTCAGAACCTGGATCATCTCCTTGTATTCCGAGACGTCCACGTAGGCATATCTCGGCTCGAAGAGGGTTCCGGCCAGAACTGGCCGCACGGTGATGTTGAAGTTGGCGCCTGGCGCGTAGAATCCGCCGTTCAGGGGCGCGTAGGCGAACGTGTGTTGGCTCGCCACGCCTCCGCCGAAGGGCACCAGGCAGTGGTGTCTCAGGTACGCCAGAAATGGCGAGTTCCTGAAAAAGTTGTCCCGGACCACCTCCGGGTAGATTTCCTTGAGCGTCGTGGCGTTCAGCTCGTCGAAGAGCGGATCTGCCATGGCAGTGTCTCCCTACTGTGTCTGGCCAGCGCCAGCGGGGTTCGGGGTCTGACGATTCTCGCCAGACACGTAGGCGGCAACCGCCCTGTCCACGCCGCTGCTGGCCCTGAGTGTTGCGTTCAGTGCTCCGGTCTGTTGGTCTGAGGAGGCTGGTTTGAGCGCAGTCAGGACCGGCGAGTGCTGTTCGGGTCGGCCTGCGGGCGGGAGTTGCAGTTCCGACCGCAGTTCCCCTTCCCTTTTGGCGACGGCCGCCGTGATCCTGGCCTGGACTCCCTCCTCCTGTAGTTGGGCTTGGCGCTCGGGCACCTTGTTTTCCTCGGACCACACCTTCCGCATTGCCTGGCCGGTCTTCAGCGACCGATCGACGAGGCCCCGCACATCGGTAAGGGGCTTGCCGAAGAGCGTCTGATTCTCGGCCATGAGTTCGAGCAGCTCGGCGGTCATGTAGGGAAGAGCTGTGACCGCCGTCTCGAGCTCCTGGACCCTCGACGGGTTTGCTGCGGCTCCGGTTGTGACTCCGGCGGGTTGGGCGCCTGGAGTGGTTGTGGGGGCTGCGGCGCCGGCTGGCGGGATGCCGAGTTGGGTGAGATCGAGGCCGTAGTCGGCAGCCACCTGCCTGAACTTCGCCTCAATCTCCTGGCGCGCTGTGCGTTCCTGGCCCGCGGTGAGGTTGAGTTGTTCGAGTTGCTGATCCGCGGTCTGCTTCCACTTCACCAGTTCGCCCTGGAGCGCCAGGGTCGCCTTCTCCTTCGCGGAGAGGTCGTTCATCTTGCGGCTGAACTCGTCCTGCCGCAGGCCGTCCTCGTGCCCATCGGCGAGCGCCTTGAGTACCTTCTCCTTGCCCAAGGTAGCGGTCAACATCCGGAGTTCCTCTTCGGAGAGGCTTCCTTCGCCGTTGAGCTTCTTGAGCCACTGACTGAGATCGAATGCCACTTCTCACCTCCGCCTTCCTCGCGCTGGAGGGCGCGAAGCTCCGGCTCGAAATCTCGGTCCCGCTCCGCTACCCGATCACCTGAGGTGCAGGTGCTTCGGAACCGGCTTGACTGCCCACAGATCCGACGATCTTCACCATCGCCTGCACCAGTAGTTGCTTGACCTGGTTCGCCACGTCGGCAATCGCTGGGTACTGGCGGGCGAGGGCCTCCACCCCCGCCTGAAGATCACGGACCTGCGTCATGACCGCCCTGCTGATTTCGTCCTGGCTGGCCACCGCGCCTGGTTCCGGCGCCGGTGCCCCCGCGAGGATCGCGGAGACGGCTGCCGGCCCCTGCGGGGGCTGACCTGGCATCATCGGCATGCTGGTCATGTCATCTGCTCCTTGCGGCGCGCAGCCTTCCGACCCGCGCCTTGGATTTCCTGACTACGGAATTCGCTGCCCGGACGGCGCGCTCCTCAGAGAAACCGCGCTTCAGCATCGAGTTGGCGACGTGGGCGGCTTGGCGGCTGAGTTTCGGAGTGCTGGCCTTTTTGCTGTGGGTCCACCGCGCCTTGGGGTTCCAGGGCAACCTACTGCGGCCTCCGTGCCGCCCAGAAAAAGCAAAAGGGCCTCGGGGGGCGGTCAAGCCCATCCACGAGGCCCTTCGTGATTCCCGGCCGTAACCGGGTCTCCGGGTGCTCTCAGTCCAGAGGTTACGGCCTTGAGTGTTCTTCTGTCAAAGGATTTTCGCTGTCCGGTGTCAGGGGACAATGGTTTTGCTTCTGCCGCCACTCCACGGAGCTAAGACCCCCCCGCAGGAAGTGGACCGTCAGGGCGCCGGTCTTCTTGGTGGCCCGGACAGCCTGGATAACCGCCCGCAGGTCCGCCTTGTCGAACCGGTCGTGAACCCAGGTTTCCCTCGCCACGGGAACGACCGCGGCTGAAACCTCCGTGGCGGTTGCGGCCATCTACCTGCTCTCCGCGACGGTGGTTCTGGCGCCGCCTTCCTTGACTTGCAGTTCAGGCGGAGCGTGTCCCGAGGGCGGCCGGCCGGGTGGTCTGCCTTCACCGAGTCCTCCAAGCGCGGCTCCTGCCGTCGCGGACTGGGCAGCCGCGGCAGCCTCGGCTTGCATCTCCATCGCAATCTCGCCGCGCATCCGGGTCCAGGCGATGAACCGCTCGATGATGTTCTTGGTCCCCTCCGGCGGTGGGCCGAAGTTCGGCAGGTCCATGGATTCGGCGATGGTCCACGGATCCACTGGGAAGCCGCTACGGAAGAGCTGGAGCAGCATCATCTGGCGCGAGAGTTGCGTGATCTGGTGCAGCGACCCGGGTGTCACGTGGAACACGAAGTTCTCGGCGTGCCGGCGGACCCGGGCGAAGTAGTCTCCGTTGGCTTCCTCGGCGGACCGCGCCGGAATCAGGGTGGCCGGCTCGTAATCCAGGTCCTCCTCGGTTACGCCATCTGCGCCGAGCATCTGCATCCGGCGCGGCAGGTTGTACCACTGGAACAGCAGGTACTTCACCATGTCCCCGAGGTCGCGCAGGCCGCGTTCCATCGTGCGGGACTGGTCCTGCGGGATCGGGCCCAGGATCTCGAAGAGCTTCTCCAGCGTGTCCGCGGCGGGCAGCTGGCGAGCGCGCGCAAGCGCCGCCAGGTCACGGTGGGCGCCCACGTAGTCCTGGTCCTGGCTCAGTAGTTCGACCACCTGGAAGATCCACGTGGGGACGTCGTAGTACCCAGGCGGAAGGATCGGGGCGATCGGCGGCCCGAGGGTCATATTGACCGCCATTCTCTGGTTCGGCTGGCGGGTGTCGAAGGCGCTCATGGTGCTCTCGGCGATCTGGTTCTCGTCGAACTGAAGCGGAGGTCGAATCCGAACCTGAGCATTGTCATCGATCACGCGCAACAGGCGGTTCCGGCAGGCTTGAATGCTGGCGCCGTCCCGGACGGCCGAAAACCCCAAGAACATGCCTGGCCAGTCGTCCACGGTGAACCTCACCAGCGGGACCTTCCGGTGCCACCAGGGACTCGGGCCGTCCTCCAACACTACGTTTCTGGTGGCGATCAGCAGTCGGCGCCCAGGGAAGAGTAGGGCGTCCTCCCAGGTGGCCTTGCGGTAGAGCATCTGACCGGAGGTGTCCATCATTCCGGTCGGGATCTCCATGCCGACGTAGGGCACGATGTAGGACCAGGACGTGCCTGGCGGCCCCATGGGAATCGGCTTTCCGGTCTTGTTGATCGAAAGGTCCAGGATGTAGGTGTTGAAGATGTCAACGGTGGGCCAGCTCTCCTCGCGCTCCCTGTCTTGGTCAGTCACCTGGAGCGCGGGAGAGACGAACCGCTGAAGCTTCTTGAGGCCGCGCCTCAGCCACGTTGGCCGTTCGCGGTCGGGCTTGATCCGGTCGGCCAACAAGGGGTACATCGCGTGGGCCATGGCGATCGGCACCTCCGTCCTGATGGCCACGGCGTAGGCTCGCTGGAGGTCGTGGTCCCTGGGAATCTGGATCGGCAACACGTCCTTGGCTCCGTAGGAGTGCAGCGCGATGTCACCCCTGCCTGTGGCCCAGAAGTCCCGTTGCCAGATGGGAGAGACATAGCCCAGTCCTTCCACTGCTGCATACTGGATCCCCTCCCGGATGCCGCGGTCTGCGAAGGCATTGAGATACCAGGCGGCCAGGAGCTTGTTGAGAATCCCCGCCTGGTCGGAGAAGGCCTTATTGTCGGCGTGGTAGGACCAGATCGGTCGGAGGTTGCTCAGGGTGGCGACGGTCTCCCGCACCTGCCGCTTGAGCCGGTTGACGTGGACCCTGGAGAGCGCCTGGGGGATCCGTTCGTCGCCCGGGCCGGCCAGGATGTCCCAGGCGCGGTCGATGTCGCCGTACCCGCGCTGGGACTTCAGGTAGTTGGTGCCTTCCTCGAGGGCTGTGGTCAGCCACCCGAGGATTGTGCTCTCTTTGGTGAATTGGCCGTTGTCGCCCCATAGAGGCGGGCAGCGATAATCTGATGGCATCGTCCTCTCCCTGGGAGCACCCGGAGAGGACCCGGTCTAACCTTTACGCGGTCTCCATTTCGTAGTCGCGTCTCGTTGCGGTTCCCGGTTGCTGGCGTCCTGGCTGAAACACTCCACGTGGAAGTTGGCGTCGAACCTGCCTCTTGGTCTCTCGTCGTTCGCGCGCATTGCCTCTTCTGCGAAGGCGCGCCCGGTCGGAGTCATCCGGGCCATCGTCGCCCACAACTCTGAACGCTGCTGCGCCTTCAGTCCGCCGTAGAAACCCTCTTCGCGTGCTTGCGCCCCATCGTGCCGTTCAGCCTCTCCGCGGTTCACATCTCGCTCGAACCTGCGGACCTCCTCCGTCGTTCGGAGCTCGATCCTCTGAAAACCTTCCGGAACACGGGCATCTGGCGCCCCAGGGAACCTGTAGTTCCCCTGCGCGTCCCTGTGGATCACCACAGGGTCGAACCCTTTGGCGTTCCTCGAGGTGCCGCGGGGGCTCTGGGGCAACTCGAAGTGGTAGAGCGGTCTGGTGGGTCGGCCAGGGCAGCCCTCGACCGGACAGGTGATGTTCTTCGGGGGGAAGCTGTTCCAGCGATCGAAGACCACGGCGCAGTGGTCACAGGTGTAAGTCGCGGTCGGCATGGTTACACCTTGTAGAACGTGAACGCCCCGATCCGCGCCGTGATCTTGTCCTGCGGGAAGTCGCGCTTCGACCGCTGCGAAAGTGCCTTCCACGGGCCGGAGTGGTACATGTTCGCGCCGTCGGTGGGATCGGGCGGCGGGTGCTCCACCACCCGACAGCACTCGATCCACGGAACGTCCCATGGGAACGGAAACTTTGCGGCGTTCGGGTCGCCAGCCGAGAAGCTGCTGAACTGGTTCGCTGCGAGAATCACCCTCGCCCGGGTGCTCGGCCACCTGCGGGCCAGATCCGCGGCTCGGTTCAGGACGACGTGCAACACGCCCGCCCGCGCCTCAGGTAACTCGCCGCGCGCTTCTCTCCAGATGAGGAGCGCCAGCAAGATGTCCTCGTAGTAGTCCGCCAGCCCGGTCATGGCGTCTTAGAGCCCCGCCCGGGCAATCGTGATTTCGAGCGTGTCCGCGCACCCTGAGAGTTGTCTGACGAGGCGCTGGATCAGGTCCCCGATCGGGGTAACCGCCTCGGGTTGTTCGGTGCAAGCCGACGGCGGGTAGTTTCCCCTCAGGACTGGGGTGAAGACCTCGACCACTGTATCCGCGGCCCTCTCTAGTCGGTGGACGACCTCCTCGAGGCGCGCCAACTGTTCCGGTATCTCCGCTGGCGGGCCGATGGGCAGTGCCAGAGCTTCCGGAACCGTGATCAAGGAGCTGACCGCCGCCCGATGACCGGCCGCGATGGTTGCTGGCGGCTTTCCGGCAGCCTGTTTTTCGTGTGACATGACTTACTCTCCTCTTCTTCGTTGTTTTGGGCGTCAGACCTCGACGCCGAGTTTGCTGGCGATGGCCTTCAGCAGCGCCCGATCGCTCCTCAGGAAGGCGTCCGGGCCGGTCTCCAGTTCGCTCTTGTCGGCCACCAGGACCTGGTTGCCGACCATCCCCGGCAGCCTCCCGAAAACCAGGACCTCGTTGTCCGCCAGCGGTCTCAAGGGAACTGGGTACTCGAGTTGGACTTCCCCTGAGTAGTTCGCCGGTGGTATGTTGACCGAACCAGCCTCCTCCTTCGTGATGACCAAGTACTCGAGAATCGGGTTGCCGCTCAGGTCGGCGATGATGGTCCCGGTGTCGGAGATTGCCAGCACCAAGTCGTAGACGACGTTGCGGCGCGCCGACTGGGGAGCCTTTGGGTCGAACCAGTACTTCGGGCGTTTCCTGGGATCCCAGGGCGCCTCCTGCCCGGTTCTTCCCTTGTAGTCCTGTGCCGATGAATAGCGCGGGTACAGGAAGATGTCACTCAATGGTCTTGGCATACCGTTACTCCTCATTCATTTGTGACTCAAACTCCTCGGGATAGGCCGGCGAGCCGCCGACCAACAGCGCTCGCCTGACCGCCGTCCCGAGCAACCGGCGATCACTCGCTTGCAGGCCGGGCCTCCAGATTGGGCTGGCTTCACTCTCGCTGATAGACTGTTCGCGCATCGCTGGGGCCGGTTGTTCCCGCTTCCAGATTTCCAGATCGTGCAGCGAGAACAGGACCATGGCTATCGCCATCACCCGATCATCGTGAGCGCCGGCGCGCGCCTTGATCTTCTGGGTGTTCTCGTCCGCTTCGAGGTCCGCCATCTCCTCGCACAGCCAGGGCGAGTTCACCTCCAGCCAGAGATTCCGCAGGTAGTCCATGAAGGCGATCAGGAGTTGCGGCCTGGACCAGCGGTTGGTGCTCCAGCCGATCTGTCGGGATCGACTCCGGTCCAAGTTCACCTGGTCGTAGGCGCGCATCCAGGTGTGGAAGTTGCGCCATCCGTACTTCAGGCGCAGGTCGAGCTGAGTGATGTTGCCGCCCCCCTCGATCTCGACGACGATCTTGGCTTGGCGGATCGACCCGGCCCTGCGTGTCGAGAAGAACCTGCCTATTGCGTAACAGAACGGGACCAAATCCTTCGCGTTCAGGTGGGGAGAAGCGAACTCGCCCACCTGTCCGTCGCTGCGGTGCAGGGTTCCCTTCCGGAGGACCTCGATCGAAGAGTTGTCGCTTCCGACACCCAGGCCGGGGTCCACGCCGAGCCCGTACTCCTCCTCGTGCTCTGGGAACTCCCAGAGAAGCACCTTGCCGATCGCGCACTCCTCGCTCGTGCCGGCGAACAGCAACGGCACCAGCGTGAAGTCCTGGTCGATCTTCAGCGGAGGTAGGTTCGGGTTGATCTCACGTTTGTGCGGTTGGAGGCGCGGGTGGATGAGAGACGAAGGCCCTGTCAGTCCGAAAACTCCGACCGGCTGCCTCGTGTGCTCGCGGTAGAAGCAGATCAGATCCGGGTCGATGATGGAGACAGACTGGGCCTGGAAGGCTTCGGTGTCGTCAGAGGCGTATTCCGCGTAGAACTTGCCGAGGCTCCCGTTGGCTTTGTACTCGAGCCTGGTAAGTTCCCAGAACCACATTTGCTCTGGCGGCATCCTCCAGTCGTCACCGAGGTACTTGCGGAGTAGGTCGTTCTTCTCAACGTACCCTTGAGCGCGTTCGGCATGGGCTACCGTCAGAGGTTCCGGTTTCCAGTCCTTCGGAATCGGACGCGCGCGCAACCAAGTTTCGGTCGGGTAGATGTCGCGGCCGATGTACCACGGAAGGAACGTTGGGCGAAGCAGTGACCGGCCGTTGCGCCAGTTGGCCTTCGAGAACTCCCACTTCTTGTGCCACCAGTCATGGCGGCGCTTCCCGGTGCCCTCCAGCAACAGCCACATGAAGGGGCTCTCGTGTAAGGCGGGGATCAGCGAGGCATCGACCAGTTCCTCCGGGTTCAGCCATTCCGCCATTTCCGACCCATGGAAGACGGTCGGGTTGCGGCTGCGAGCGACGCCGGTGATCTTGGCGCCGTGTTGGACGGTCAGAGAGGAGTCCATCTCGCCGAACTCAATGTGTTCGCCCTTGGCGTAGCCCGTGATCCTCGGCATCAGGAACCACGGTTTGTACCGCCAGGCGCGCTCGACGATCTCCACCATGTAGGCGGAATCTGAGGGGTTGGCTGAGGCGACGATGGCGGTGGTGTGGGGATGGTACTGGACGCGCCAGCCGACATTTAGTTCAGCGAGAACGGTTTTACCCAATTGCCGCGCCTTCAATGCTTGCTCGGCTATTGCCAAGAATGCACGTTCCGCCTCGGACCAAACATCGAGGGTGATGCGCTGGGCGATGTTCGGCACAAACGAGATCAACCTGCCGTCCCACCCCAGGATCTTTGAGTAACGGGTGGCGTCGTACGTGAAGTCCGCCTGGCAGATGGTCTGCTCGTTTTGGACCCACGCGATTTCGTCGGGGAACAACTTCCGGACCAGTTCGTCGGTCTCGGGGTGGAGTAAGGCGGCGAAGTGCTTGTTGTTCCGCTGGACCTGCTCGACGGAGTGGTACTCAGGGACGATCCCCCGCACGATGCCCGCGCGCTCGACAGCCTTCGATGTTAGACCGGGATCGTACATGCCTCAACCTGTTCGCGGGCCCCTGTCCTTGTTCCCATCCATGCCCTTATGACCTCCGCCGCGAGTTGCGGGACGATGGCGTTGCCGAGGGCGCGCAATTTAGCCACTCGGGCGGGAACCCCATGAGCCAGGAGCAAAACTCCGGGTTTAACGCGCCGGTACTTGCCTTGTGGATCTGGTCCGACGAGTTCCCAGGAGTCCCAGAAACCTGGGACACCTGATCTTTCAGCGTCACGGTCGCCTTGCCGCCGTCCGGTCTCCGCCCCGTTATCGTGGTGCCCTCCGGGTTGGTCTGGCCGCCGCTGGGCGTTGTGGGAGTACACCACCCCGCCACCATCCCTGCCACCTCGTTCAGCGGGCGGGCGTTCCGCGCCATCGTCTTCGCGCTCGCCCTCGGGTCGCGCCAGTCCCGCGCCGAGGCGGTCGGCCACCCAGTACAGCCTGTTGCGCCTGTGCGGCGCTCCGACGGCGCAAGCCGGGATATCGACCGCCCGGCAGGCGTAACCTTCCGTTTCCAGGTCAGATCGTACTCCATCGAGCCAAGCGTACCCAGTCGCTCCGCTAACCTGCTCTCCCATGACGACTGGGGGACGGCAGGCGCGGATGAGTCGATAAAAGTGGGGCCATAGGTGCCGCTCGTCAGCAACACCCTGCCTTTTCCCTGCGACCGAGAACGGCTGGCAGGGGCAGGAGCCGGTCCACAGGGGTCTGTCATCAGGCCATCCGGCAAGGCGAGTTGCGTAGGCCCATCCTCCGAGGCCGGCGAAGAGATGCACTTGGGTGAACCCGGTGAGGTCACTGGGTTGTACCTCCTGGATGGGCCGCGAGTCCACCTCGCCCGCCGGAATCAAGTTCGCCGCGATGAGGTTGCGCAACCATGCGCAACAGTAGGCGTCGTTGTCGTTGTAGTAGGCCGACATGATTCACGTCTCACCCCGTCCTTACCGCCTCCGCGGTCCTCTGCATCTCCGCCTCAAAACTGGGCAGGCCGCTCCCTATGGCGCCGGCAGCCGCCTTCGCGCCCGCGATGGCCTGCGCGTTCGCACTGACGTGGATCCCGCCGCCCTTCGGAACCAAACCTGTCGCCTGGAGGAGCATCTCGCGGTCCTTGAAACCCTTCTGGAGCAGCGCGGTCTTGATCGCCTTCGCCACGATCCGCGGTTGCGCGGTGGCCAGCAGGACGTTCGAGAGGTCCGTGTTCACGAGGAAGGCCGATTTCACCACCTGGGCCAGGAAGTCGCTGGCCGGCACGCCGACCCGATCGCAGAGTTGGTCCAGGCTGGTGTATTCCCTCTTCGTTGTGCTGTAGGTGTCCCACTCGGCGACGACGGCCTTGACGATCTCGGCGCCGGAGAGGCGCGCCAGCTCCATGAACTGCAACTTCCCGCCATCCAGCCGCCGCGCGACGTAGGAGAGCGGGCCAGTCTTCCTCTCCGTGTCGGCGCGAGCCAGTTGCTTCACCCGGGTCCGCGCCAAATCCTTCGCCCTCTTGGACAGAGGGTTACCGCGCAGGACGACGCCTACTCGGGTTCCGTTGTCTCCGGGGGGAGGCCCGCCTGGCGGGTTCTCTCCGCTTGTTGTTCGATGTTCCACAGTTCCTCGTCCGTTGGCTGCGTCAGCCTCACTGGGCGTTCTTTCTTCCCGATGGTTTGCACTAAGGGCTGAGGGAATCGGAACGGCTGTCCCGGCTCCCAGGTTCCCTTCAGGTGCTTTATCGCCGGGTCGCCATGTATCTGGATGGCCAGCAGGCACTCAAGGGCGGAGGCTATGCGGTCCAGGTGCTTCGCCGTCTCCTTCAGGTCCGCGGTGATTTCGAGAAGGCTCACTTGGGTGTCTCCTCGTTGGCCTGTGCGGCTTCGACCGCCTGCCTCAGTTGATCCTCGGTGAGCTCTTCGCCCGGCCCGGCGCTCACATTGATGGCGATGATCGGAGGTCCGTCTTCGGTTCGCTTGAATCCGACCCAACTCTCAGGGTTCGGAACGAAATCCGCGGCCGTCGGCGCGGGGATCTCCTCCAGCTCGAACGTGGGCAGCCGAAAGAGCTTCCCGGCCTGGGAACAGAGTCGCTGCTGTCCGGCTTTGGCTGGGGTGAACCGGTGATCCTGATGTTCGAGGCACCGCGTTTTGAGGTGGAGAGCCAGTGCGTTCCCGCACTCGACGCACCTGAAATCGGTGAGACAGAAGTGGTTTACGCTCATGCTGCGGGTCCTCCCTTCTCGCCCCTGCTGCCGAGACGCCGTTCCCTCTCCGCGATCCGGCCGCTGTTCGTCAGGCTCCACCTGCGGGTTTCTGGAACGAAGAAGACGTCGCCGTGCTTCTTTAGGTAAGAGAGGGACATCGAAATCTTGCCGCGTTTCCCGCCCTTTACCTCGAGGAGTTCCTGGAGTTCCTCCCGGGTGAACCCGACCTTGGTCCCCGCGAGCGCCTCCCGCACGCGCTGGAGAAGGGAGACCTGGGCGCGGGAGGCTGCCGTTACGGGATATGGAACGCCGAGGCTGATGGGGTTCTGAATCTGGATCGGCCCAGGTTTGGGGGCGTCGTCGTGTTGCTCCTCGCGCAGGGCTTCCAGCGCGATGCGCTTCACCTCGTCCAGAGGGCCGTCGGGCTTCAGCGCCCCGGGCGGGTAGACCGACCCTGGATGGACGTCCGGTGAGGCCGGCCAAGGGCCCTCGTGCCCCACGGAAAACTTTACGGCCGGTAGACCATCATCGGTCTCCGACCACGACACCTTCTCTGGAAAGATGGATGCGGGCACCGGCTCGAACATCCGATCGAATTCCTGCTTGGATAGGAAAGCGAAGTCCCCGCCTTCCGAGACGACCAGGATTTCTCCGGGTTCGCCTCGTGCGATCAGTTCCGCCTCCCCCGGGGTGGTGACCGAGACGTAGTAGCGCAGGGCAACCGCGAACAGTTCCCCGTCACGGAGTCGGCACAACATGGCCCGCCCCTCCTCTGCCCCGACGTTGGAGCGCGGCGTCGAAGGCCGACGCTGGCTTCTCCGGCTGGTCAACCCAGCCGGCCGAGGTCTTCGTGGGTATCGGCACCGGCATGCCGGCGGCACGCCGCGCCTCGTCTGGCGCCTGCGCCTCCGGATTCTCGTCCGATTTGACGATCGCGCGCGAACCCTCCAGAACCACGATTTCGGGTTCAGCCGGTTTGACGGTCCCCTCGCCTTCGGCTTCGGCCCCGAATAGCGGGGGCTGGCTTGGGTAGGCTTCGACCGTCAGTTTCCAGCTCCATTTGACCTTCGGGTAGGTCAGGTGCTTCTGGAACTGCTGGTCGTCCTCCATGGCTTTCGAGATGTCGGCGAGGATGATCAGTTTCACCTCTTCGCCGGTAAGTGCGTTGAAGATTCTCATCCTCGATCTCCTTCCCTACTCCCCGCCAAACCCGCCCGCGAGGTGCAACGGAAACACACCTTTCCACACCGGATACCACCCCGAGGGTGTTGGCGGGCACACCCGCGGGTCCAAGGGGTTGCCCGGGTTGCCATCAATCCTTGACCAGCTCGGGGGCGCCGGCAGACACAGGAGTCTTCCCATCCTGAGCGCCCCGGACGATTCACCATCGCCGCCTCCACTTCAACCCCAGCCACAGGCAGACGAAGATCACGAGGTAGACCAGGTCGCCGCCCGAAGACCACAGTGAGTCCCAGGTCATTCGGCACCCTGCCTCCCTTCAATCGTCGCCTTGGTGGCCTTCCTCGGCCACTTGCTGTAATTCGAGATCCTCACCCTGAAGGTGTAAGTCCCCTTCTTCTTCGACTCCCGGACGAGTACGATCATCCCGAACTGTCCCTGGACCTCTTCGGTCGTCAGAATCGCCGTGTCTGCCGGCCGAGACCCTTGCCGAAGGATCATGACGGCAAGCGCCGCCTCGAGTACCTTCTTCCGCTCCTTGCCCCTCAGCGCCCGGATCTTCGGCTCCTCGTGCGTCCCCACCCACTCCATTGCCGCCTTCTGCTCGTCGTCCAGACTGCGATTCAGATCCTCGAGCTGCTTGAGGCGCACCAGGAAGTTTCGGCGCGGGCAGAAGTTGTGCCGCTCCCACCGCCCTACCGTCTTCTCGTCTACCCCGATCTGCCGACCGAAGATCTTCTGAGTCATCCCGAGCGACAGACGGAGTCCCTTGACCGCGACGGAGACCGTGCGGTCCTCCGCGCTCAGGACACTCTTCCGCGTTGGCCACCCGCTAGCCATCCCTCGTTCCTTTCGTCGCGGCCTCGGGCTGTGGCCGGCGCAGGACCCAGCCGCCGCCGTCATGGCCAATCGGGGCCAGCTCGCACTCCGGCGACCGCTCGTAGTGCCGCGCCAGGATGCGGTGGAGTAGCGTGCCGGTGGATCGGGCGTAGGGCACGCTGCCGGCCTCGCGGCAGACGTCGCAGCGCCAGCGTTCGAGGTGGGGGCTCATGGGCGCACCGTTTGGTCGCGGGCCCAGTCGCGGAGATCTGCTTCAGCCTTCTCATGTTCGGGACTCAGCGGCATCTCAGTCCCCCTCCTCCTGCCCCTCAGCCCTGACCGCGGACCTTGCGCGTGCCCGCGCCGGTACTCCGCCAGCATCTCCGCCGCCTCCCGGCGCTCCATCCTCTCTCGCCGAACCTGTCTCCACCATCCGATCACCCCCACCACCACCACCACCCCCACCACCACCACCACCCCCACCACCACACCAATCACCCCAAGTGCGATCAGTACCACCCCTCCCATGTTCATTTCTCCCTTCCCTTCCCTTCCCGTCTTTCCCCTACGTAGCTACCTTACTCCCCCTGCGTCCCCTGTGTCAAGACATTCTTTTGTCCCTGCCCGCCGAATGAATGCCTTCGCTATCCGATCCCTTTTCCCCTAACTCCTCCCACCCCCCCCCCTTTTCCACAGCGCGAGGAAATCCTCCCCTCTTCCCCCAAGCGTGCCTACTGGGAAATTGAGGAAAAACCCCTGACTCTTAACTCCTTTCGCCTTAACCCCTTCCGCCTAAGTCCCCCCACCCTTGCCCATTTGAAAAAATTGAAAAATAAATCGCCGTCGCGGACCAGGTCGCGTCCGCGGAGCGCGCCCACCCTCGGACAACTCGGGCCTACGGCCAACGGCGCCGGCGCGCCCAGGGGCGCCGGCAGGCGCCGGGCGAGCCGGAGCCGGGCGCCGGCAGCTCGAGGCTGCCCACTGGGTCACCCGATCAGCCTGGTGACCAGGGCGCCAACCCGCCAGCCAGCGCCTTCAGCCGGACAACCCCCGGACACGCGACTGCAAGTCATTGATTCTATACGCCGGATGAAGGTCTTGGGAACCTCTGCCCAGTCCGGGTGCCAGGCCCGCGCGCAGCCAGCGTACAGCCAGATGGCAGCACGGCGCGTGCAGGGCGCCACCCGGCCTCCCGAGATCGAACCCAAGCTCTCGCTCGAGGTTCCAGCCGGCGGCTTCACCTTGCCCCCCTGGCGTGCGTGCGCCGGCACATCTGAAGCTGATTCGCCCCGCTGCTCCCAGTCAACCCCTTGGTCGTTCCTGAGCGACCGGTCGAGCTAGGGCAGGCAACCTCTCGGCCTTTCACCTTGATGCTCGCTCCGAAAAGGAGGCGGAAACGCTTGACTCTTCCCTTCTGCGCTGACTCTGCGCTGACTCTTCGCTGACAGTAACGTTTGAGACAGACAGAGACAGGTAGAGACGATTCGCCACTCACATCCCCCCTCCGTAGGTTCCCCCCTTCTCTCTCCGCTCTCGGAGGGCGCTTGCGGAGGGAGTGGAACTCTTCGCGCTTGGGCGCGGTGGGCAAGCCAGTATAAGCGCGAGCGACGCGGGGGAAGGGGAGTAGTGGGGCGGGGTAATAGGTAAGTTTTCGGTTCAGGGTAGGTAGTTTTTGGGCTTGACTGAGCGGCGCAGGTGACCGATACTGTACTTGTAGGCAGGACCGATACGTAGGGATAGAGGGAGGGCATGATGACGGCACGGGAACTGATCGAGATGACGGCACGGGAACTGATCGAGGCGGTGGGGAGCACGGTGGAGCTGAAGTTGAGCGCGATGAACGACGTAACGATCTTCGCGCGGGTCTTGGATGCGCAGGAGCGGTGGGGCATGCCCAGGCTGCTCGTGGAGCCGGTGGCGGGGAGCGGGCAAACGTGGATCAACCTGGATCGCGTGGTGCGCGTGGTTCAGCCGGCGGCGCTGGCGGTGCGGGCATGAAAGCCCAAGCGGTTCAGGCCGAAGCGCTGACGCGCGCGGTGACGGGCGAGACACTCAGCAACTATCCGGCGATCTTCCGGGGGTTCCTGGAGAAGGGGATCCCGGAGGCGGAGATTCAACCGCGGGTGAACATCTTCACGTTCCAGGCCCGGAGGTAGCCACCCCCCGCCCCGTAGAGGGGCGGGCACCTGGCGGCCCTGGAGTCAGGACTGCCAGATGCCCTGGAGGGGGCTGAAGATGGATCGATTGCGAATCAGAGTATGGGGCTTGAACTACGTCTTGTACGATTGGCTCGTGCCACGGGGCGAGGGTATCGCGCCGCAACTGGCCTCTTACCCAAACGGGCTAG
>Ga0315285_10000164_pt1 | contig 64705 bp, 57 predicted proteins | sample YL17G09_36_MG_FD_203698 | JGI IMG/M metagenome (GOLD analysis project Ga0315285, IMG submission 203698) | Sediment microbial communities from Yellowstone Lake, YNP, Wyoming, USA - YL17G09_36 | ecosystem: Environmental > Aquatic > Freshwater > Lake > Sediment | place: USA: Wyoming | collected... | reverse complement strand
CAGGGAGCAGGGACCAGGGAGCACTATCCCTACTCGTCGGGAAGGTCATTTCCACAGCCGTACCCTAACCCGCACGCCTGGTTTACGTCGTAGCAATCCCCTACTCATCGGGAAGGTCATTTCCACTGTCCATGACCGACAGACTGGGCGGACGACCCGCGTCTCTGTGTAGCAATCCCCTACTCATCGGGAAGGTCATTTCCACCGAACCTAGAGTAAAAACCTCTAGACAGAGTTGTTATGATGTGGGTAGCAATCCCCTACTCATCGGGAAGGTCATTTCCACCAGCACCCTTGCAGGCAACTGGCTGCGTGCTGAGTACGCTGCCTGTAGCAATCCCCTACTCATCGGGAAGGTCATTTCCACCCCTGCCCATGTGGGGACCCAACCCACTGGCTGGTGAAGTAGCAATCCCCTACTCATCGGGAAGGTCATTTCCACTACGTCGCCGTCAGCCTGGTGGCGTAGAGGGATCGGGTAGCAATCCCCTACTCATCGGGAAGGTCATTTCCACTGGACAAGAGAGAGGCACTAGGATACGTAGCGATCGAGTAGCAATCCCCTACTCATCGGGAAGGTCATTTCCACTGATGGCCTCATGAAGGCCATTGCCGCGAGCTACGATCGGCAGTGTAGCAATCCCCTACTCATCGGGAAGGTCATTTCCACAAGACAGAATAGTTCCGTATCGAACGGTCGAGTGCCCGAGGCACGTGAGGAGTAGCAATCCCCTACTCATCGGGAAGGTCATTTCCACCGGCCACACCCAGGGCGACACCAACGCCGCAAATCGGTAGCAATCCCCTACTCATCGGGAAGGTCATTTCCACTCAACTTCCAGTTGCGTCGTGACGTCGAGGCGCGGCTGAGTAGCAATCCCCTACTCATCGGGAAGGTCATTTCCACTCAGTGGAGGAACGGAAGGTGGGAAAGAATAAACAAAAGAAAGTAGCAATCCCCTACTCATCGGGAAGGTCATTTCCACTGGTCCGCGCCTGTTTCCGAGGAAGGACGGCAGCACTGGTGCGTAGCAATCCCCTACTCATCGGGAAGGTCATTTCCACTCCACCTCATGGGGCGATTTGGGTGCTTTTTCTCCCACTCACGCCCCACTTTGGCCTCATTTTGCCTCCTTTTCTGGGCATGACGCCCCATTCTGCGCTTTGCGAGCATCTCAACCAGCCCCCCAACAAGGGGGGATGCTCGCATGGGCCTGCTTCCTATCCCCCATACCTGGCACCCTGCGTTTTTCTACCCCCCACCTCTTGCCAGCCTCCACTCCCATTTTGCGAGCACCGCCGCAAGTGGCCCTACCCCCCTCGATGCTCGCATACGTCCCCGATCACCCCCTGCTCATTCGCCGTCACTCATCCGTCACCCGCTCCACGCTCCACGCCCCACGAAACACGTAACACGCAACACGTAACGCGCTTCACGCTTCACGTTTGCCGTCACCCATCACCACCCGTCCATTCCCAAACACCGCCCCCTTGCCCACGTGCGCCAGCATCCCCAGCGCCAGCAGAGGCCGGAAAGGGGCCAGGTCGCCCGCGTAGGTCACGCTCCCCACCACGCCCCCCATCTCGATGCGTCGCGCCTGCCGCCCCGAGCGCCGCTCCCACTCCATCCAACTCAGGTGCATAGCCTCCGTCCTCACCGCCAGCGCCCGCTCCACCCACCCGGCATAGTCCGTCTCCCATTGCCCACCGCCGTGAAAGTAGGCCAGCGACGAGAGCCGCCGCAGGAGTGCCCGCACCAGGACGTGAAAGTCCACTGCCTCACGCGCAAAGTCCCCCCCGTGCTTGAGCCGGGCGGGGGTCAGAAAGCGCACCGTCAGCCGGTCGGTTGGCAACCCTGCGGCCCAGGCCGCCACCTCCGCCGCCGTCACCGTCAGTCCTGTCCCCAGCAACGTTTCCCCGTCGTACACCGGCGCTTCCTGGCCTGCCAGGGGGTGGACGCCCACCACGCTCCGCAGCGCGTATCTCCCTCGTCCCCGCCCCAGCCCGGCCTCCCCTAACTCCCGAAAGACGACCAGGAAATGGGGCAGATAGTCCGCCGCCCGTCCCACGAGCACGAGCCCGAACTCCAGCCGCTCCCCTGGCGCGTACTCCGGCTGCCGCTCCAGCGGCGGCTGGATGACGAAGGGCCGTGGGACAGCCTCGTGCGTGCGCAACACCTGGCTTTCTGGCGGCGGGCGCGTCTCGAAAATGTAGGCGTAGGCGCACGTCCCGCAAAGCAGACAGCCGTCACACTGGCCCGCCTGCGGCTGGACGCAGACGACGTGCTTGAACAGGTAGCCAAAGCCCCCCCGCAGCGTGCTGCCCGGGTAGAGCGGCAGGTGGAGCGCGTCCAGCGCCTCCAACGTGAAACGGAAGGCGGAGAAGGTGAGGTCGGGATACAGGTCAGGCATGCTCCGCTCCAACGCTGAAGCGGCCAAAGCCCCACGCGGACCACTCGCCGATGCCGAGCGCGAGCGCCAGCGCCAGCCCGTCCGCGTCCACCGTCGCCGGCCAGGCAAACCTCAGGCTGCTGTCGGGCCAGGCCACCAACCGGTTCTCGCGCAGGCCCTGCTCGTAGGAGAAGCGCGAGATAAAGTCGGGCCGGATGCGCACGTCGGCCCGCTCCAGCGACAGCGCCCGCTCCACCGTATAGCCCGCCTGGGCCGCGGCCCGGTCAATCTGGCCCACCACGTAGCGGGCCAGCGCTTCACCCCCCATCGTCTCCGGCGTGCCCCCGGCGCCCAGGACGAAGGGGGTGGTGAACGTCAGTTTGGCGCGTTCTCCCGGCCCGGGCCAGCCGGCCATCACCTGGTCGAGCCGCTCGTCCAGCGGGATGCGCTGCAGTTCACCCACTACCTCGAAGCGTCCCAGGCCGATGCTGCGAAAGCCGCCGATGCTTCCCAGCGCAGCCACGTGTCGCACTGTCTCCACCACTGTCTCCGCGATCTCCTGCGCTTGGTCGAGCAGAACCACCTCGAAGTCGAAGCGTACACCCGGGCTCACCGCCTCGATCGTGAAAATGGAGCCCTCGACGACCGAGCGCGTCTCTCGCGACAGCCCAATGCGGGTCATCATGCGGTAGTCCACGCCTTCGAACGTGGCGAAGGAAAAGCGGACCAGCGATGGCTGGGCGAAGAAGGGCCGCACCGGGCATGCCTCGGGACAGGCGGAGTGCTCTTCGGCGATGGCCGCCGGGTCGTTCAGCGATTCCAGGGACGCAAGCCTCTGTGGGGAACAGCAGGTGCGGACGAGTGTGTCGAGCACAACACCCCGCAGGGTGCTGCCCAGGATGAAGGGCGCGCACTTGACCAGGTTGGCGTACCGCTGCCGCGTCGTGTGGAAGGGGCTGGCCGTCCGGCAGTGAAAGTGCAGGATCATTCCTTCAAACATCGGCTACGCTCCGAACTTTTGCGCAAAGGCCTCCAGATATGGCTTCAGTTCGGCGGGTGTGGGCCGCCAATCTTGCCCGTCGAAGCGCACGACCTCGATCTGCTCGACCTCGATCTCCAGGTTGCCATAGCCAGCCGTCTTCTTGGCTCCCATCCCCAGGAACTCTGTTCCTTCCAGCGCGCGCAGGATGGCGCCCACTTCCCACGGCTCAGGGTTGACGACGCGGATCTCCCCGCGGAACGTGGCGCCGGCATCCACTGCCTGGAGCGACATCAGCGAGCCTTCCGACTGGGAACGGGTGTCGCGGGTGATGGCGACGTGGCTGCGCTCGATCAGTTCGTACTCGCCCCTGACGGTGGCATCGAGGAACAACGCCTTGCCCGAAAGCCCTGCCTGCCCGCCCACGGTGCCGAAGATGCTGCACACCGGGCACGGGTGCTCGATGTTGTCGCACGGTGTCAGGCGGCCCAGCCTGGCCACGTACGCTTGCTGCTCCTCCTTGCGCCGGTAACGACGGGGGATAGCGGCGAAGGGGATGCAGACCTTGTGGCCCAACCCGGCCAGCATGGCCTCGAGCGTGCTGCGCAGCGCCCCCTTCAGGCTGGAACCAGGAATGACCGGCTTGCCGCCCAGTTTGATGACCGGCGACTCCATGATCTCGGATGGCTGGTCTCCGGCCGAGATGGCCAGCGCGCTCAGGGTCGTGTAGCGCACCTTGAGCACCGTGATGTCGTGCAACCGTTCGAACGTCATCGTTACCTCCTTCCCTTCCCGCCACCTTGCGGTGGCCGGGCCATCTTGGCGATGTAATCAATGAGCTTGGCCCGTTTCGTGCGGGCCTTATTCTCGTCGTCGGGCGTTTCGAGGCCCTCCAGTGCCTTGCTCAACGGCTTGACCAATCGTCCCGGCAGTTTGTCCTGGCGGGCGCGCACGTCAACCTCCAGCAGCAATTCGGCCAGGTTGTGCGTCAGCGCGAAGCGCGAAAGCGCGATCAGTTGCGCCGACGAGCGCCATTCCCGTTCGGCGATGCCTGCCAGGTCCCGAATAGCCTGGACTTCTTGCGGTACAAACATGACAATACTCCCTTCTGCCTCATCGTAATAGAGGTCCCCTTTATCGGGATCATAGACCAGGAATCCATCCATCAGGCTCCAGAACGGCGTCTTAGGCCCGCACAGCACGGCGCGCAGCGTGGTGGGAAAACGTAACTGTTTGCGCTCCTCGTTCAGGAAGCCCAGGAAACGCCAGTAAAAGTCCTCGTGCACCAGGTAGACCATCTTCGTCGGCAGGCGGAGGAGCGTATAGGCGCGGGAGCCTTCCAATCTTTGCTCCACCTGGGCCTGGAATTCACCGATGGCGATGATGGCCTGCAGGTACTCGAACAGCCCATCCCGGGTGGGTTCCAGGATGCGCGGCTCGACCATGCGCTGGTCCATAAACTCGCTCAACAGGCTGGCCGCCACTGCCCGTGCCTGTTCGTAGAGCGGCTCCTTCAGCGTCAGGAAGATAAAGCCCACCTTGGCCCTCCCGCCGTTGCTCACCTCGTGGATGTCCACCACCTGGCCCCGCTTCTGTTGTCGCTCCTTCAGGCAGGCGGGGCACGCCAGGTCGCCGGTGGCGTCTTCGACCAGCGCTTCTTCCGGCCGGCCGCACACCTGGCACCGTTCCAGCGAGAGGGCGGGGTAGGACGTCGCCGGGGCCGAGAGGAGGCTCCAGGCGCGGGAGCGGGTCTTTACTTTGTCCGGGGGAGCGTAACATTGTGCCCAATCCCACAGCAGATGGAATTCGGTCTGCTCGACCTGCAGCGAACGGATGAACGGTTCCTCATCCAGGGTCTCCTGGAGGGCGCGGACGATCTTGTCTGGCCGGTCGTAGACCAGCACCAGGCCGCTGCCGCCGTCGAAGAACTCGAAGGGGTTGCAGGCAGGTGCGAGGCCGGGCAGAAGGGCCTGGTCGGCCTGGAGAAAGACCTCACGAAACAACCTGCTGCGCAGCCTGTTCACCACCCGTTCGTGGGTACTTACGTCTCGCAGGCGGTAGACGAGGGCCAGTGGTTCCGGGCTGACCGTCAACACGGAAAATTCCAGTTCCGACGGTGGCCTGCCGCCATCCGCGCGACGCATCAGGAAGTAAAAGAGAAGCGCCGAAAAGCGATGGTGCAGTGCCAGTGAGAGATGGGGAAGGTAGGAGGTATGCGGGTAGTGCGCAAGCTCATCTTGTAACCTCAGAAGATTACTCAGAGATGCCGGTCTGGAAGCCGCACTGATGAGATGCTCTATGATTGGCGCGACCCTGGCCTGGTCGTAGCCTTCCTCAATGCGTCCATAGTACGGGTAGAAGGCGGGGTGTTGCTTCGACTTACCCAGCCGCTCGTCCCGCTCCAGGTCAGACCGGTGCATCGCTTTCTGCAGCCCATCGGCCATAATGAGGGCGGCACCTTCAGAAGGATACAATCCGGCCTGGAGACCTGCCAGGTCACCGTGAATTTTGGCCTTGTCCACAATGCCCACTGGCAGCAGGTGGCCGAACGGTTTCTCGTCCAGCCGTTCGTGGCCTTCCCAGAATCCATCTTCGTTCAGGACGGCCTTGCCCAGATCGTGTACCAGCGCAGCGGCAAACCATTCCCAGATTGGAGATGCGCTCATCGGCAGACCTCCCTCTCGTCTGAGGAAAACCGCAAGGGGATTTTTGCTGCATCGTACTTCTAGTATAGTGCAACTCTGCGCAAAAGTCAAACACTGGCGAGCCAGAGAGCCAGGGATTACCCTCTTGACATCCTCCCCATTTGCGGTATCCTTACCGTGCAACGTTCGGTGGTGTCGTCTTTGAGCACCAGAGTTGCACTCATCTGTAGAGCCAAAGGGGTATCGTGAATGTGCTTGGACGGTCGAAACGCAAGAAAGGCCTGAAACTTGACTTTACGTGCCTGGCGTGCGGGCGCGAGTTCAACCAAACAATTGAAACCCTGCTGTGCGACCTGACTACTGTCGAGCGCAAGCGTAGAGGGGAGCAGACGAAATACAGCGAGTACGTCATTCCCGAACGGATTGTGTGCCCCCGCTGCCACGCAGTCGATCAATTTGAACTGAGCGGTTCCACGTATCTTAAACTGACCGGCGAGTTGCTCAGGGCCATTGCGGGCGGAACCCCGGTTGACGACAGCCCGATTCGATTCGCTCACATGGTGTTACAGGACGGGAGAGAAATCCATCCGCTGGAGGCCAGAGATTGGTACGCTCAAAAGGTGATGGACAACCCCGAGCGCGCCGATCTGCGTGTCAAATACGCCAACGTGTTGCGCAACCTGGGACACCACGAGGAAAGCGAAGCACAGTACCGCGCCGCTGTGGAGATTGATCCAGGCGAGGTCGAAGCATTGGTGAACCTGGCGTTTCTGCACCACGAGCGTGGCGAGACTCAAGCGGCTCGCACCCTGGCGCAGCAGCTCATCGAGGCTGCGCCCAGAAGCAAACATCCGCAACGGAGGGAGTTTGCCCAGGGTGCGCGCCTTGTCCTGGACGGAGAGGTGAAACCCGGTGAGGTGGAAGTCACTGCGCTCGCGATCACCGCATCCGCCCGTGCGCCACGCAAAGGCAAGCCGGTTCGCTCTGCTCGTGGCGCGAGCCGTAAGAAAAAGAAACGCAGGTCGAGATGACTGAGTTTGGCAGTTGTCTCCTTGACATCTTCCCCATTTGCGGTATGCTTACCCCGCAATGTTCTACGACGAAGCCAGAATCTACGTCAAGGCAGGCGACGGCGGGGACGGGTGCGTTGCGTTCCGCCGCGAAAAGTACGTGCCGCTCGGCGGCCCGGCCGGCGGCGACGGCGGCAAGGGGGGCAGCGTCATTCTCCACGTGGACCCGCACCTCAACACGCTCTACCGCTTCTCCAGGCAGCGCCACTTCCGCGCCACGCGCGGCGAGCACGGGCGGGGCAAGAACCAGTACGGCGCGGCGGGTGCGGATTTGCGCGTCGCGGTGCCCCCCGGCACCGTCGTGTACGACGCGGGCTCCGGCGAACTGCTGGGCGACCTGACCGAACCGGGCCAGGAGTTGGTCGTCGCGCGGGGCGGGCGTGGAGGGTGGGGGAATGCCCGCTTTACCTCTCCCTCCAACCAGGCCCCCCGCATCGCCGAGCACGGTGAGTCAGGGCAGGAGCGCTGGCTGCGGCTCGAACTGCGCCTGCTGGCCGACGTCGGGATCGTGGGGGTGCCCAACGCGGGCAAGTCCACGCTGCTGGCGGCGGTGACGGCCGCGCGCCCCAAGATCGCCGATTACCCCTTCACGACGCTCGAGCCCAACCTGGGCGTCGTCGTGCTCGACGATCAGTCCGGATTCGTCATGGCCGACCTCCCTGGACTGATCGAGGGAGCGTCGGAGGGCAAGGGGCTGGGGCACGAGTTCCTGCGCCACGTCGAGCGCACCCGCGTGCTGGTCCACCTCCTCGACGGCCTCTCGCCCGACCCGCTGGCAGATTTTGCCGCCATCAATCAAGAACTGGCCGCCTTCGGCCACGGGCTGGCGCAGAAACCCCAGGTGGTCGTGTTGAACAAGCTGGACGCGCCGGAAGTGCGGGCGCGCTGGCCGGAGATCCAGGCGGCGCTCAAGGCGCAGGGGCACGCTGCGCTGGCGATTTCGGCGCTGGCGCGGGAGGGCACGCGGGAGTTACTGTACCGCGTGGCGCACATGCTGGCCGAACTGCCACAAGAACTCCCGGCCCAGGAGTTGCCCGTCTTCCGGCCGGCTGAGGACGAGGGGGCGTTTACCGTCCAGCGGGAGGGCGACGGGTGGCGGGTGCGCGGCGTGCGGGTGGAGCGGCTGGCGGCGATGACGGTGTGGAACCTGGACGAGGCGGTATACCGCTTCCAGCGGGCGCTGGAGCGCATGGGCATCACCGACGCACTCACCGAAGCAGGCGTGCAGCCTGGGGACACGGTGCGGATTGGGGAGCGGGAGATGGTGTGGGAGGAGTAGAGAATGGAGAATGGAGAATGGAGATTAGCAATAGGCGACTTGCGATTTGCTGATTTGCCGATTTGCCGATGGGCGATTTGCGATTTGCGATTTGCGATTTGCGCCTGGGCATCCTGGGCGGGACGTTTGATCCGCCGCACTATGGGCATTTGGTGCTGGCGGAGAATGCGCGCGTGCAACTGCGGCTCGAGCGCGTCCTGTTCGTGCTGGCCGGGCAGCCGCCGCACAAGCCCGACCGGCCGATCGCCCCGGCCAACCACCGCGTGGCGATGGTCGAGGCGGCGATTGCCGACAACCCTGCCTTCGTCCTCTCCCGCGTGGATCTAGAGCGGCCCGGCCCGCATTACACGGTCGAGATGCTGGCGCTGTTGCAGCAGGAGTACCCACAGGCCGATCTGTTCTTCCTGCTGGGCGGGGACAGCCTGGCGCAGTTTCTGACCTGGCACGACCCGGCCGGCATCGTGCGAGAGGCCCGGCTGGCGGTGATGCGGCGGCCGGGCTACGAGCCGGACCTGGCGGGGTTGGAGCGGGCCGTGCCGGGGGTGCGGGAGCGGCTGGTCTGGCTCGACGCGCCGTACCTGGACGTCGCGGCGTCTGGCCTGCGGCGGCGCGCCCATGAGGGGTTGCCGCTCCGCTACCTGGTTCCGCCGGCGGTCGAAGCCTATATTCACGAGCACCGCCTCTATGAGGCGTTGCCTGCGTGAGCGTGACATGCTATAATTTGCCTCGAACGTGTAGGACAAGATGCCATCTTGTCCCAGGAGGAGTCTGATGGAAGTACGGTACATCCTGACTGAATATATGGAACAAGCGATGGACCATGCAGTCTATGACAAGTTGGACGATGGCACGTTTGCCGGGCGCATCCCACCCTGCAAGGGAGTGGTGGCATTTGGGGCTACGTTGCGCGAATGTGAGGATGAATTACGCTCCACGTTGGAGGATTGGATTCTTGTTGGTCTTAAATTGGGCCATCCACTTCCGGTGATCGAAGAAATTGACTTGAACAAGGAGCCGGTGTATGAGCCAGTGGGCGCCATGTAAACGCCGTGTTTTCATCCACCGGCTACTGGAACTCGGTTTCGACGGTCCATATTCCGGCACGCGGCATCAGTTTATGGTTTACGAAGGGCACCGCCTGGCAATCCCTTCCAATGCAGAGTACTCCGTGCCTCAACTTCGCATGCTGATCCGGGAGGTAGAGGAAATTCTTGGCCGTAGAATCACCGCTGTGGAGTGGAATGAACTGGACTAGACAACGTCGCCGGGTGCATATCGGTCAGTTGCACCTCAGTCATATTCCTCACCTCTCTTGTCTCTGGCTATTGCTTATTGTCCTCCTGTTGGTCTCCTGTGCCAATAAGGAAACTACAGAAACCACCCGCTCGTCTATCCCCACCCCGACGACCCCACTCCCCACGTCCACGCCCCTCCCAGACAATGCGACGACCGGCGCGCGCATCCGCGCCCGCGGGTACCTGGTCGCCGGCGTGCGCTACGACCTCCAACCCTTCGGCTACGTCAATGAAGATGGAGAGGTGGCCGGCTTCGGCGTGGACCTGGGGCGCGAGTTGGCCCGCCGCTGGCTGGGGGACGCTCAGGCCGCCCAGTTCCGCCAGGTGCGCTCCGACACGGCGATCGAGCACCTGCAGGCGGGTGACGTGGACGTCGTCATCACGACGCTCGTCCACACGCAGGACTGGGAGGCGGGGGCCGACTTTAGCCTGCCGTACTTTATAGACGGCCAGGCGCTCCTGGTGCGCGCGGCCGACGTCCCCGCCATCGGTGGCCCGGCCAATCTGGAAGGGCGTCCGGTGGGCATCGTGGCGTGGGAGGAGGCCGAAAGCGCGTTGCGGGCGGCCGTGCCGTTCACGCTCACGCTCCAGACCTACGACCGCTTCGACGCGGCGGTCGCGGCGCTGGGGCGGGGCGAGGTGGACGCCGTGGCTGATTTGCGCCGCCGGCTGTGGTGGGGGAGAACGATGCTCCCCGAGACGGCCATCGTCGGCCAGTACACGGCCACCCCCGTGGCGCTGGCGTTCCCGCAGAACGATCCCTTCTTCGCCGACCTGGTCAACCTGACCTTCCAGGCCATGGTCGCCGACGGCACGTACGCGGACCTGTATGCCCGCTGGTTTGCGCCGGAGCCGCCGCCGGCCGTCGAGCGCTGGCCGGGGGAAGAAGTGCCCGCGCTGGCGGATAGCCCGCTCGTGGCGGGCGTGCCCGATACCATCGCGGCGATCCAGGCGCGCGGCCGGCTGGCCGTTGCGTTGGTACCCCGCGCGCCGTTCGCCTACGTGGACGCAGACGGCGTGCCGGCCGGCTACGAGGTCGGCCTGGTGCAGCGGCTGGCCGGGCGCTGGCTGGCCGACAGTGCGGCGGTGGATTTCATCCCGACGACGCCCGACGTGGGGCAGGAGATAGTGCGCACCGGCCAGGCCGACCTGCTGATCGGTGGACTGGCGCACACCCGCGCGGCTGAACTGAAACTGGATTTCAGCCCGACGATCTACGTGGCAGGCCAGGGCTTGCTCGTGTGGGCGGGTGGGCCGATTACCGACGTGCTCAGCCTCAGCGGGCAGCAGGTGGCGGTGGTCGAAGGGAGCGGGAGCCGGGAGGTGATGCTGGCGGCCGCACAGAACGCGGGCATCTCGCTGGTGGTGCTGCCGCAGCCGACGCTGGAGGCCGCCGTCGGGCTGCTGGTCGGGGGACAGGTGGCGGCGATGGCCGGCGAACGGGCCGACCTGTTGGGCCCCGCCTACGCCACGCCCGGCCTGGGCGTGCTCCCGCTGCGGCTGACGCTCGTGCCGCTGGCGTTGGGGCTGCCAGCAGGCGATTCCGCGTTCCGCGACCTGGTCAACATGACGCTCTTGGCCATGAAAGCGGACGGGGAATTGGACGCCCTCTACACGGCCTGGTTCGACGACGCGCCTCCGGCGCTGGAGGTATGGCCTGGTGTGCCTTACCGGCCGCTGCGGATCGAGGTGCCCGCAACGCCGGTCCCCTGAGGTGGCTCGGTCAGGAGACCGGCCACGGCAGGAGGGGAGCATACCCTCACCCCAGCCCTCTCCCTGGGAGGGAGACCGGCCACAGCAAGAGGGGAGCATACCCTCACCCCAGCCCTCTCCCTGGGAGGGAGACCGGCCACAGCAAGAGGGGAGCATACCCTCACCCCAGCCCTCTCCCTGGGAGGGAGAGGGAGGGTTAGCGGGGCCGGGAGCGTTGGATGTCTTTGACGGGCACCTTGATCTGGTGGCGGCACTTGGGGCAATCTACGGCGTGGTGCCTGGCCTTGGTCTGCTCTGCTTGCTCTAATGCGGCGGCCACGGCTTCACGGCTGAGCGTGAACATGGTGCCGCAACGCTGGCATCGGATTTGCATCGTTTTCTCTCCTGACCCGGACGAGCCGGAACCAAAAACATGGTACTATTGTAATGCAGTTAGGTCAGGAGGGCAAGGCGACGGCGTGCGTGCCGGGCGCTCGGCGTAAGAGGCAATGGCGATGCCGGCCAGGATCAGTGCGCCGCCCGCCACGGCCCACGGCGACGGGCGCTCCTCCAGCAGCCACCAGGCCAGCAGTGTCGAGCCGATCGGTTCTCCCAGCGTGGCGATGGTGACGTAGGTCGCCGAGAGGTAGCGCAGCGCCCAGTTCAGCGACGAATGGCCCACGATCTGGGGCCCCAGCGCCATCAACAACAGCCATACCCAGGTCTGCGGACGGTGGGGGAGTGCAGGGAGGCCGGAGGCCAGCATCACGATCGCCAGCACGAGCGCGGCGGTGCCGTAGACGGGGAACACGTAGGCCAGGAGCGAGAGGCGTGCGCGCAGCCGTCGCCCGATGAGGAAATAGCCCGCGCCGGCCATCGCACCCACCAGCGCCAGCGCGTCGCCCCACAAGCGATGCGTGCTCTCTCCCAGGTCACCCAGCCCGATGAGCAGGCTGCCTGTCATCGTCACGAGGAGCGCGCCGACCATCCCTCGCGACAGCCGCTCGCGCAGCAGCAGGTGGGAGGCCAGGCCGACGAAGAGCGGGCTGGCCGAGACCAGCGCCACCGACGCCGTCACCGACGTGTAGGCCAGCGAGGTGATCCAGGTGGCAAAGTGGATCGCCAGCAACAGGCCGGAGAGCAAGGCGCTACCCCATTCCCGGCGCGTCAGCCCGCGCAGTTCGGCGCGGCGGGTGGCCAATGTGATGGGGGCCAGGATGAACGTCGCCAGCAGCAGCCGCCAGGCGGCGATGACCAGTGAGTGGGACTCAACCTGGGCCAGGCGGATGAGCACGGCGGCCGTGGAGGCAGTCGCCACTCCGAGGCCTACGCCCAGGTATGGGCGAAAGTTTCTGCTTGACAAAGATTCAAATCCCATTACAATGAAAATGGCTCTTGAGAAACCGGCCTCACGAGCGAGCGATGGCTGGCATAGTCTAAATCACATACCAAAATGGAGGCAAGCAGATATGACATACGTAATCACCAGCAAGTGCGAGCGTGCCGGGTTGTGCGTGGACGTCTGTCCCAGCGATTCGATCCACTTTGTGGACGACGATGCGGATTGGCCCGCCTACTACATCAACCCTGAGACTTGCATCGAGTGCGCGGCCTGTGAGGCCGAGTGCCCGAACGAGGCGATCTTCCACGAGGACGACGTGCCGGAGGAGTATGCACGCGACATCAAGAAGAACGCCGACTTTTTCGAAAGCGGGCCGGGCAAGGGACTCGCCTAGTCCAGGATTCTGGACAGCAAGCAACAGGCCGGTTCTGCCCTAACCTGGTTACCGTACACGATACGGCGGATGCCCCTGAGGGACGCCCCGCTTGAGCGGGGTTTCCCCGGCTGAAGCCGGGCTTCCTGTTCTGTTTTGTACTGGTGACCAGCCTGGGGGAGAACCGGCTTTGCTTTTGCCAAACGTGCCCCTACGTGACGTAGATCGGGTTGCTAAAGATCCAACCCCGCCGATCTCCCCGGTACCTGCGGTAGACCTCCACGCGGTACGCGCCCGGCTCGGCGGTCGTGTATTGAAGGGCCGTGCCCCCGGCCCGGGCGACGGCCCGCCCGTTGAGCACCAGGCGGATGTCGCCGCTGTGGGGCGTCTGGACCTCGAACTTGGCCGCGCCTGTGCGGATCAGTTCATCCCCCAACATTGCCTGGTTGTGGAGGCTACGGGCGGTGAAGCGAAAGCCGTCCGTGGGGGCCAGGAGATCGTACCCGATCCAGGTGTGACCGGCGCGCAGTGCATCGTAGACCAGCGGCTTGTCGTGCTCCAGGCGGCCGTTGAGCGGACGGTCGGTCAGGATGTGGGTGTTGACGCAGCGGAAGAGGTACCCATAGGGGAACACTACGCGACGCAGGGGGCCTAACGAGAAAGTCGTGCCGTGTGCGTCGGACCCGCCGATGGCCGCGATGCGCCAGCCTTGCGCCAGCAGTTGGTCCCACCGGCGCAGCGTGGCGCGGAACGGCCCGCGGATGCCCTGGGCCGGGAAGTAGGCATAGTACACGGCCGTCAGTTTGCTGTTCAAGAGCGCTTTGAACTCAGACATGTAGTTCCAGACCTCGAGCCCCATATACCCCGTGACGTCCCAATCGGCCCACGGGATGGCGGTCAGGTCGGGGCTGATGGGGCTCTTATATTCATAGGGGTGGGCCAGGTAGGAGAAGCCACCTCGCCGGTTCACCTCGTCAATTAGCACTTGTGGATCCGAGGCCAGGGGAGCCAACTCGGTCTCAGCATTATAGGTGAGGAGGTGATTGACCGGCGGCCAGCGGCGCACGTCGTGGACTTCCTCGCTTACCAGGAGCAGCGCTTTGCCGTAGTAGCCCTCGCAGCCGTCCACCCACACGTTGTGGTCGGTGGCGATGACAAAGTTGAGCCCGGCCTCGGCCGCCGCCTGTGCGATCTGCGCGTGGAGCGCTTCCCCATCCGAGTAGGAAGTGTGCACGTGGACGTTGCCGACGTATTCGTAGATACTCATTCTAGCCCCTCTAACAGTTGTTCGAGTTCATTATACTCTTCGAAGACACCGTCGGCCAGCGGGTGGCCATCGTGGCGCTGGCTCACCCCCAGGAACAGGATCGCCCGCATCCCCGCGCCCCGGGCGCCGGCCAGGTCGGTCTCCGGCAGGTCGCCGATGTGAGCGGCCTCCTCAGGCCGGGCTTCCAGAATGGTCAACGTGCGCAGGAACTGTTCCGGGCGGGGCTTGGTCGCGCCGGTCTCGTCGGAGAAGGTCAGTGCCTGGAAGTATGAGAGCAGCCCGTCGCGGCGGAGGATTTCGCGCAAGACGCGGCCTGGCGTCAGCCCGACGTCGGAGATGAGCCCCAGCCGGTAGCGTTGGGACAGGCGGGGCACGACCTCGACCACGCCGGGGACGGGCTGGGGCACCTCGGTGTGCAGGTGGACGTCCTCGATCGGCCGGCGCAGGCCAGTGCGCACGTCCTCGGGCAGACTTACGTCGAGAAAAGTCAGCACTTCGTGCAGCCAGTGCTCGAAGGGGGTAGGGCGGTGCTGCGCGCGCCAGACGTGAGTTATCACCGACCAGGCATGTTGGTAGGCCGTTTCGAGTTCCGCCCGGGTACGTGGCTGGCCGTGGCGGGCCAGAACCTCATCCAGCAGGTACAGCCGTTCCTCCTGGCCGAATGCGTTCTGGTAGAGCGTGCCCCAGAAGTCGAATGTTACAGCATGGAGCATGGTCGTTCCCTAATATGCCTTGCTGCGGTGGGCAATGAGGATGATAGTGACGGTGTGTTTGTCCTCGTCCACGCGGTACACCACGCGCCAATCGCCCACCCGATAACGCCAGTGCCCAGCCAACGGGCCTTTCAGATGCTTAATGTTGGGATGTTTGTAAGGGTTGCGCCGTAGCTGATCGAAGCAGCGGTTCAACCTTCTGGCCAACGAGGCTTCACATGCCTCGTAGAACGCTTGTGCGTCGCGAGTCAACCAGATTTCATACATCGCGACGAATGTCCTCGAAGTGTACCACGTGGCCGCTGTCAGCCTGTGCGACGGCAAGCCGGAAAGCTGCTTCAAAGCCAGGGATACCCAGTAACTCGGCGGTCGCCTCGTTCTCCTCACGTTCTTGCAGGTAGGCCAGAAAGTCGTTGGCCACTCGCAGCCGTTTGGGCGATAGACTACGCAAGCGGTGTTCCGCTTCGCTCAAAACCGTACTCATTTGCACCATCCTTCTTATCCTAGACTCTGATGTTCGACAGCACCTGGACTCGTGCTATATTACTGTAGCATAGGGCCATTGTCAAGCGGGGGAGATGGGGTATAATCAAGCCCAGGGGCCGGAGGAGGGAAATGGGCAATCAGGAAGTGGCGAAGATCTTTGCGGCGATGGCCGACATCCTGGCCATCCAGGGCGAGAACTACCACCGCATCATGGCCTACCGTCGCGCGGCCGAAAACGTCGCGGCGCTGGGGCGGCCACTGGAGGAAGTCTGGCGGGCGGGGGAGCTGGAGACGCTCCCCGGCATCGGCGAGACGCTGGCGGCCAAGATTGACGAACTGATGCGCACGGGGCGGCTGGAGGCCTACGAGAAACTCAAGGCCCAGGTGCCCGCGGGCGTGGTGTCCATGCTGGCGGTCCCCGACGTGGGCCCCAAGCGGGCGGCATTGTTCTGGAAGGAACTGGGCATCACGAGCGTCGAGGCGTTGGAACAGGCCGCGCGAGATGGCCGCCTGCGCGGTCTGCCCGGCATGGGCGCCAAGAGCGAGGAGAAGGTGCTGGCCGGGATTGAGGCGCTGAAGCGGCGGAGCGACCGCATCCTGCTCGGCGTGGCCTGGCCGCTGGCCAGTGCGATGCTGAACGTGCTGCGGGAGGTGCCAGGCGTCGTACAGGCCGCGCCTGCCGGCAGCCTGCGCCGTATGCGGGAGACGATCGGCGATCTGGATCTGCTGGTGGCGACGGAGGACCCCGCACCGGTGATGGCCCGTTTCCGGGAGCTCTCCCAGGTGGCCGAGGTGCTCCTCAGCGGTCCTACCAAGACCTCCATCCGCACTCGCGAAGGCCTCCAGGCGGACCTGCGCGTGCTGGAGCCGGCGCGCTGGGGCACAGCGCTCCAATACTTTACTGGCAGCCAGGCCCACAACATTCACCTGCGCGCGCTGGCGCTCGAGCGAGGGCTTTCGCTGAGCGAGTATGCGCTCAAGCGGGAGGATGGCAGCGAGATTCTCTGTGCCACCGAGGAGGAGGTCTATGCGGCGTTGGGCCTGCCGCTCGTCCCGCCCGAGTTGCGCGAGGATCGGGGCGAGATCGAGGCGGCGCTGGAGGGCCGGTTGCCCGACCTGATCGAGCTGGGTGACTTGAGGGGTGACCTGCAGTTCCACACCACCTGGTCCGATGGACGCCACAGCCTGCTGGAGATGGCACAGGCGGCGCAGGCGCGCGGGCTGGAGTATGCGCTGGTGACCGACCACTCGCGCAGCCTGGGCATCACCGGCGGGCTGACCGTCGAGCGGCTGCGGGAGCAGCGGGCCGAGGTTGCGGAGGTCAACCGGCGGCTGGGCGGCAAGTTCCGGCTGCTGGCGGGCATCGAGGTCGAAGTGCGGGCGGATGGGGCGCTCGATTTTCCCGACGAGGTGCTGGCCGAGCCTGACCTGGTCGTGGCGGCGGTGCACAGCGGGCTGCGCCAGAGCCGTGAGCAGTTCACGGCGCGCATGCGAGGGGCGATCCACAATCCCCACGTGGACGTCGTCGCGCACCCGACGGGGCGGCTGATCGGCGAGCGGGAGGGGGCGGACCTGGACATGGAGGCGGTCTTCCGCGCCGCGGCCGAGACGGGCACGGCGTTGGAGGTCAACGCGCATCCCAGCCGGCTCGACCTGGGCGACGCGCACGTGCGGCGGGCGGTCGAGTTGGGCGTCAAACTGGCGATCAACTCCGATGCCCACGACGCGAGCGGCTTCGAGGTGCTCCCGTTCGGCGTGGCGACGGCGCGGCGGGGCTGGGCGCAGCCGGCCGACGTGATCAACACGCGCAGCGTGGAGCAAGTGCTGGGCTGGGCAGCGAGAAGAGGGTAGGGAGAGAAAACGATGAAATTCACGGAGATTCAAGTGCAGGGGTACCGCAGTATTGTGGATGTATCACTTCCCTTGCGTCCATTGGCGGTGATGATAGGCCCCAATAATTCTGGCAAGACAGCCCTGCTGGAGGTCTTCCTGCTTCTAAATCGCGCTGCATGGAGCAACCTGGCAAAGACACTGGAGGGGTATGGAGGCCTGGATGCCATCTTATCTAAAGTGCCAGGGGCATCGAGCAGTTTGAAGATCGGTCTGGCGGTGGACGTAGAGAGCGAGCGTAGTCAAGAGCCGATGCACTACCATTTTGAACTGGTACCACGTGGGTTTGGCTACGAGATTCCTGTTGAGTGGTTGGAGTGGCGGTTAGATGTGACAGCAGGCGAGCCACATCGCTACATTGATGCCCAATATCACGATGTGCGTTATGATGACCCGGATGACCCAAGTCTTTTGCGCATTACCCAGAAATTTGATGCGCTCGAACTGGCATTGGTGCAGGTTCCACCGCAAATATACGGGGAGATGGGGAAGCTAAGGATAGCCTTGTACATGGTCAAGTTCTACAGTTTTCTGGACGTAAGCGCGCGCTCGGTAGTCCGGCTTCCTCAGTCGCTCACTCCCGCTGCACGGCCTGGTCCCAACGGTGAGAATCTCTATTCTGCTCTGTACAATCTGCGTGCTCTCCATCAGGATGTCTACACGCGCATTGAGGATGTCCTGCGGGTGGGATTTCCTGGTTTTGAGCGCCTGGAGTTCCCAACAGTGGGGGCAGGCCAGGTCACGCTTGCCTGGTACCAGGGGAATCTGACGGTACCTCTCTATCCTAATCAGCTTTCCGAGGGAACGCTGCGCTTTCTGTGGTTGACCACGGTTCTTCTTGCGCCAGACCCACCACCTGTAATCCTTATAGATGAACCTGAAGTCAGTTTGCATCCTGAGTTGGTTAAGTTGTTGGCAGGTTTACTGCAGGATGCGGCCGTACGCACTCAGGTCATTGTGGCTACGCATTCTCCTGATTTGGTGCGCTGGTTGCAGCCACAGGAAGTATTGGTGCTGGACAAGATCGTAGGACGCACCCAGTTTACCTGGGCGGATACTATGGACCTCAAAGAGTGGCTTGAAGAGTACACATTGCGCGATCTCTGGCTGATGGGGACACTGGGAGGTCGCCCATGACCATCGTCCTGCTAGTAGAGGGTGATACCGAGACAGCGCTCAAGGATAGACTTAAATCCTTCCTGGATGAGCAGGCCACAGCGGAAGGGAAGCCGAAGATAGCGTTGCGCCCAAAGGACATAATGACCCTGAATCCAGGTAAACTGCGCCACCGTGTGCGCCTGGAACTGCGCGATCCCAAGGTGACGGCTGTTGTAGGACTGGTTGACGTGTACCCAAAGTTCGCCTCTGCGAGTGATGCCAGACAGTTTCTGCGGGACGCAGTGGGTGACGAGCCACGCTTTTATGCCCACGCCGCCCAGTACGATGTGGAGGCCTGGCTCTTGCCCTACTGGGATTTCATCTGCAACCGCTTGGGAGTTCAACGTGCCAGGCCAAGCCCTGACCCAGAGCAGGTCAATCTGGAACGGCCTCCGTCCAGGCGGCTGGATGAGTTGTATCGGATTGCCAGGCCTCCGCGCAAGTACGTCAAGCCCATCGAGATGGCAGCCATACTGCGGAATCAGGACCTGACTGTTGCTGCGGCTCAGTGTTCTGAGTTGAAGGGTTTGCTGAACACGCTGCTTGCTCTCGCGGGTCTGATGCCGCTCCCTTGAGGGGATAGAGGGCGTATGGCGATGTGTTTCAGGAATTTGCCAACGGCATCATTCATTGCGCGGCGTGGATGGTTGGTCTTTTGTCTGGTACTGGTCCTCCTGACTGCCTTCTCCATTTCGGCCTCTGCCCAGGCATCTACCTCTGTATGCTTCTGGTCCGCCCAGGGGCCTGTCTGCGTCGAGCGGGCTGTCAGAGTGAGTGCTACCGGGCCGGACCCAGAGGAGCTGTTGGAGGCACTCCTGGTTGGCCCCACTTCTCAGGAGCGGGCGCGCGGGCTGTGGTCCGCCATCCCGGATGATACTACATTGGAGGGTGTGGAGGTTCGCCCCGACCAGGCTGTGATCGTCCGCCTGCGCGTGCCGGTGGACGCGCTGCGGAGCCTGGACCATACGGCCTTCGAGATCATCGTCAACCAGATCGGTTCGACACTGGAGCCGCTGCGGTGGCGCGACCTGCGCATCCAGACCTGGGATCCGGTCGCCAGGGCTTACGTCCCGCTGGCGACCTTCTTGCCCCCCGTTCCGGTCCTGCGCAAAGATACGGTGCTGAGCGGCGAAGAGGCCCCGCCGTTTCCTGCGGCCCGCGCGGGCCAGCCGCCGGCCCCCGGACAGGGCCAGCCACAGGGCGCGCTCAGCGACAAGACGGTCTACGTCAGTGCGGGGCATGGCTGGCTCTGGAATGATACTCTTGACCGCTGGCGGACGCAGCGCCCGCCTTATCCCAACCTGCCCTACGAGGGCCCCATCATCGAGGACCACAACAACGCCGAGGCGGTGAACCAGTACCTGTTGCAGTACCTGTGGAATGCCGGGGCACAGGTGTGGCCGGTGCGCGAGCGAGACATGAACGGAGCCGAGGTGATTGTGGACAATGATGCCCCCGGCCCGGGCGCGACGTACTTCGAGACCGGGGTCTGGGCCACCAGCACGTACACCGGTTACCAGGGGCTTATGTATCGCTATGCCACGACGGTGAACGGTATGGCGACTGCCACGGCCGTCTGGACAGCCACGCTCCCCGCCGACGGGAAGTACGCCGTCTACGTCTGGTACCGGCCAGGTTCCAACCGTGCCCCCGCCGCCCGCTATACCGTCCACCACGCCGGGGGCGATACGGTAGTCACCGTGAATCAACGACACCACGGCCTCACCTGGCATTACGTCGGCACTTACGGCTTCCGAGCCGGAGAGGAAGCGCGCGTCACACTCGACAATCGTTCCAGCGTGGCTGGCAGCGTCGTCATTGCCGACGCAGTGCGCTTTGGCGGTGGCACCTTCGACGACCTGGATGGTATCCAGACCAGCGCCTTGGTTGCCCCGCACAGGCCCTGGTGGGAGGTGGCTGCCTTCTATCATACGCAGCGGATGGGTGTGGACCCGGACGGTTGTCCCGATTTCAACGATGTGATTGCCCGGCCTATTTACGCCCGCTGGGAGCACGGCGGTACCGGTGACGACGCTGTCTACGTCTCCTGGCACACCAACGGCTACAGCGGCTACCAGACGACCTACCGGGGCACGCTCAGCATCGTCCACAACGGCGAAGGCAACCCCGTCACCTCAGGCAGTGTGCAGTTGCGCGACGCGATCCACGCCGAGTTGGTGCACGACGCCCGGGCCGGCTGGGACCCCACCTGGCCGGGGTTGACGCGCAGTATGAACCTGACGGAACTGCGGGAACTGTGGGATGCCGTCTATCCTTTGCCCGGTGCGCTGATCGAAATCGCCTACCACGACAATCCGACGGACGCCGATGCGCTCAAGGAGCCGGCCTTCGAGATGCTGGCCGCTCGCGCCGTCTACCAGGGCATCGTGCACTACTTTGCACAGCGGGACGGGATTGACCTGGTCGAATTGCCTGAACCGCCCACTCACCTGGCAGTTCAGAACGTCGGCGGCGGGCAGGTGCGGGTCTCCTGGCAGCCCTCACCCGCCGATGGTATCGGCCTGGCTGGTGACCCGGCCACTGGCTACCGCGTCTATACCGGCACCGATGGGCTGGGCTGGTCGAACGGGGTGCCCGTGACAGCAGCCACCACCTATACGCTCACCGGCCTTGCGCCGGGGCAACTGCTCTTCGTGCGTGTCAGCGCGACCAACAACGGTGGTGAGTCCTTCCCTACCGAGACGTTAGGGGTCCGTGGGGGGAACGATGCCGAGATTCTCCTGGTCAACGGTTTCGACCGCCTGAACCGCACGATGTTAGTGGCCGAAACCGACCCGGTGGAGAGGCCAAACCAGCGCATGTTCCTGGACCGCATGAACCGGTACGACTACGTGATCCAACACGGGGAAGCCCTCAGCGAACCTTTCGACAGTGCCAGCAACGAGGCGGTGCGGGATGGGTTGGTGAGCCTGGGCGATTATACGATGGTGGATTGGATTCTGGGGGAGGAGTCGGCTCCCGACCAGACGCTGGATGCGACGGAGCGGGCATGGCTGACACAATTCCTGGACGACGGCGGGGCGCTGTTCCTGAGCGGCACCGAAGTGGGCTGGCACTTGGACGACCAGGGAGGTGACCCCGTTTTCTACCACAATGTGCTGCGCAGCGCCTATGCCGGGGACGATGCGGAGACCTACACGGTTGCCCCGGTCTCCGGCTCCATATTCGCCGGGCTGACTCCCTTCCGCTTCGACGCAGCCGGCACGTACGACGCCGACTATCCGGACCAGTTGATGCCGGTCAACGGTTCCGTGGCGGTGCTGGCCTATCAGGGTGGGGCCGGGGGGACAGCGGCAGTGCAGTACGGAGGTGGCTGCCAGCGACTGGTCTATTTCGGGTTCCCGTTCGAGACGGTCTGGCCGGACCGGCGGCCCGTGGTGATGGGCCGGGTGCTGGATTTCCTGGACGAGTGTGCGGTGTTGCCCCAGACGACTATTCTCTTGCCGGTGGATGGCCAGTGGTACAAGGCAAGTCCCCCCCTGAGTGGCCTTGCTGCGGGCATGTATGGGGTGGAAAGGGTAGAGGTCGCCCTCTGCCGCCAGACAGGTGGCAACTGCTGGGATGGTACAGGGTGGGTCAACAGGATAGCCTGGCTGGCAGCAGCCGGTACTGCGAACTGGGCATACTCACTGCCACCTCTGGAACCGGATGGGTATAGCCTGCTCGCCCAGGCGTGGGACAGCCAGGGTCGGGTGGAGGCTCTGCCCGCTGCCGTCTCGTTCCGCGTGGTGGATATGGTTTTCTTGCCACTGGTGATGCGGGGTTACGAGTGAGTGCTGGCCAGCGGTGTTCATAGGTTTAGCAAGGAGGATGAGCCGCCATGAACAGGCGAAAAATCATTTTGCCACAGGACAAAATCGCGGGGTTCTGCCGCCGCCATCATATTCACAGGCTTGCTCTGTTCGGCTCCACGCTCCACGGAGATTTTCGTCCGGATAGCGACGTGGATATTCTGGTAGAGTTCGAGCCAGGTCGCGAGCCTGGTTTCTTTGGACTGGCTCGGATGGAACGAGAACTATCGGGGCTATTGGGCGGGCGGAAAGTAGATCTGAGGACGCCGGAAGATCTGAGCCGATATTTTCGTGATGAGGTACTGGCCGAGGCGGAGGTGCAGTATGCTCAAGGATGACCATGTGCGCCTGCAGCACATGCTGGACGCTGCGCGGGAGGCCGTGTCCTTTTCTGTTGGCAGGTCACGAGCTGACCTGAATGTTGACCGGATGTTGGTGCTTTCACTGGTCAAGTGTCTGGAGATCATTGGAGAAGCTGCCAACATGGTTTCCGCTGTGTATCGGGATGACCATCCTGAGATTCCCTGGCTCGACATCATCGGGATGCGGCATCGCCTGATCCATAGTTACTATGATGTCAATCTCGATATCGTATGGAGGACAGTAGCCGACGATTTGCCGCCTTTGATCGCCAGCCTGGAAGCGTTGGTGTGAATCAATGTTCCCCAAAGTCGAAGGAGACCGAGATGCAGAACGACAACTGGACGGATGAAACAGTCCCCAGCCGTCGTGTCGGGCCGGATGACGCTGAGGAAGAAAATTACGCCCGGTCGGGCCTGGCGGCGATTCCTTTCTTCGTCTGGCTGCTGGGAATCGTCGTGGTGCTGCTGGTGCTGGCGGTATGTGGCCTGTGGGCGTTGTACGTGCTGCGTGGGCAGGTGGTCAGCACTGGCCCGACTCCCACGCCCATCATCTGGACGCCCACGCCTGCTCCCAGCCCGACCCCGCCGCCCACCGAGACGGCCGAGCCTACCCCGACCGTCTCACCCGAAATCGCCATCGGGCGCTACGTGCGGGTGACGGGCACCGGCGGATATGGCCTCAACCTTCGCTCAGGGCCGGGCGAGAACTATGAACGTATAGATATCGCGCTCGAAGGGCAGGCCTTTCTCGTCGTGGATGGGCCGACGGTGTCCGGCGGCTCCACGTGGTGGAAGATCCGCGACCCGGAGAACGAGCAGCGAGAGTGGTGGGCCGTCGGGAATTTCCTGGAGCCAATTGAGCATCCGTAGGCGAATGGGCGAATGGACGAATACGCGAATGGACGAATGGACGAATGGACGAATGAACGAATTGTCCTGTCGTACATTCAGGCGGAAGGTGTACTGGAGGCCCGCGAAGCAGGTCAGGATGTGGTGGCGGTATCGCTGGATCTGGGCCTGACCACGGTTGAGGTCCCTATCGGACTACAGGGCATCCGCCTCCCAGATGGTCAGTATTTGGACTGGCAGGACCTGGAGGTGATCTGCGCGTCCGAGCGCGGCTGCTTCGTGGTCGAAGACGACGCCCCGCGCAAGATTCAGGTCTTTTCCGAGGCGACGAACCGGCTCTACAGCCTGATGCCCACCGAGGGGGCACCGACGATGCTGGTCTCTGGGATTCCGATGCATCGCATCAAGGGGACTGACCCGTATCGTGACACACTGCAAAAGATCAAGACCATCACACCGATTGCAGGGCGTGTCTTGGACACGGCGACCGGGCTGGGGTACACGGCCATCGAGGCGGCAAAGACTGCCGAGCACGTCATCACCGTCGAAATCGAGCCGGCCGTGCTGGAGGTGGCGCGACTCAATCCCTGGTCTCAGGCGCTCTTCCGCCATCCCAGGATCACGCAACTCATCGGTGACACCGTCGAAGAGATCGAAAAATTCGAGGACGGGACTTTTGCGCGCATCGTGCACGACCCACCGGCGTTCAACCTGGCCGGCGATCTCTATTCTGGTGCGTTCTACCGCCAACTGTTCCGGGTGCTCAAGCGCGGCGGCCGCCTGTTCCACTACATCGGCGATTTGGGGAGCAAGTCGGGCCGCACCGTCGTCCGGGGGGCTGCGCGCCGGCTCCAGGAGGCCGGTTTTTCGCGGGTCGTGCGCCGCCCTGAAACGTTTGGATTGGTGGTCTACAAGTGAGGAGAGAAGGTCATGTCCACGATTGAAAGCCAGGTTACCGGGAGAGTCGCGCAACTGCGGAGCGCGATCAACTACCACAATTATCGCTACTACGTGCTGGACGATCCCGTCGTCAGCGACGCCGAATACGACGCGCTGATGGACGAACTGCGCCGGCTGGAGGCGGAACACCCGGAACTGGTCACGCCGGACTCGCCCACGCAGCGGGTGGAGCCGCAGCCGGTCGAGGCGTTCGTCAAAGTGGAGCATCCCGCCCCCATCCTAAGCCTGGACAAGGCCACCAGCGGCCAGGAGATCCGCGCCTGGTGGGAGCGCGTGAGCAAGTTTCTTCCGCCCGATGCGCCGCCGCCGGCCTGGGTGGTCGAGCCGAAACTGGACGGGCTGACGGTCGTGCTGCACTACGAAGATGGCCTGTTTGTGCTGGGCGCGACGCGAGGCGACGGAACCGTGGGCGAGGACGTGACGACCAACCTGCGCACGGTGCGCACGTTGCCGTTGCGCATCCCTCTCCCCTCTCCCTTCCAGGAGCCTGTCCTGAGCGAGGCGAAGGAAGAGGGGCTGGGGGTGAGGGCTTCCTCCCCTCTCCCAGGATTGGGAGAGGGGCTGGGGGTGAGGGCTTCCTCCCCTCTCCCAGGATTGGGAGAGGGGCTGGGGGTGAGGGCTTCCTCCCCTCTCCCAGGATTGGGAGAGGGGCCGGGGGTGAGGGCCCCCCACCGCCTGGTCGTGCGCGGCGAGGCGATCATGTACGTCGAGAATTTCGAGGCACTGAACCGCCGCCAGGCCGAGGCGGGCCAGAAACTCTTCGCCAATCCACGCAACGCGGCGGCGGGCAGCCTGCGCCAGTTGGATCCGCGCATCACCGCCTCCCGTCCCATCACCTTGCTCTGCTATGCGATCGTCGAGGCCGACGGCCCCGTGCCGGCCACCCAGTGGGAGACGCTGAACTACCTGCGCAGGCTGGGCCTCCCGGTCGCGGAGCACGTCGCCCGCTGCGAGTCGCTGGACGAGGTGGTGGCCTATTGCGAAGGGTGGGGCGGGAAGCGGGATACGGTGTCCTACGAACTGGACGGTATCGTGATCAAGGTGGATGACCTGGCGACGCAGGCGGCGCTGGGTGTGGTGGGGCGTGCGCCGCGCGGCGCCGTCGCGTTCAAGTTCCCCGGCCGCGAGGCGACGACCCGCATATTGGACATCGGCGTCAACGTGGGGCGCACCGGCGCGCTGACTCCGTATGCCGTGCTGGAGCCGGTGCGCTTGGGCGGCGTCACCATCCGCAAGGCGACGCTGCACAATTTCGAGGATATCCAGCGCAAGGACATCCGCATCGGCGACCGGGTGGTGCTCCGGCGGGCGGGCGACGTCATCCCCTACGTCGTCGGGCCGGTGACCGCAGCCCGCACGGGCGAGGAAAAAGCCTACGAATTGCCCAAGGTCTGCCCGTCCTGCACTGAACCGGTGGAATCGTCGGAGGAGGAGGTGGCCGTCTACTGCATCAACGTGGCCTGCCCGGAGCAGCGCGTGCGGCATGTGGGGTACTGGGCAGCCGTGATGGGCGTCGAGGGGCTGGGCGAGCGGACGGCGCAACTCCTGGTCGAGCGCGGCCTGGTGCAGGACGCGGCCGACCTGTATTACCTGAAGCGAGAAGACCTGTTGCAGTTGGAGGGCTTTGCCGACAAGAGCGTCGGCAGACTGCTGGGGGCCATCGAGGCCAGCAAGGGCCGGCCGCTGGCGCAGGTGCTCATGGCGCTGGGCATCCGGGGCGTGGGCTGGACTGTGGCACAGTTGCTAGCGCAGCACTATCGCTCGCTGGACGAACTGGCGGCGGCCAGCCGCGAGGAACTGCAGACGATCTCGGGAATGGGGCCACACACGTCGGAGGCGATCGTCGAGTGGTTTGCCCGCCCGCGCAACCGCGAGTTCGTTGAGAAGTTGCGCCGGGCGGGGGTGCGGCTCGAGCAGGAGGCCCCGGCTGCGCCGGTGGAGGGGCCGCTGGCGGGTCTGACCTTTGTCATTACCGGGACGCTGCCGACGATAAGCCGCGAAGAGGCGACGCAGTTCATCGAGCAGCACGGCGGCAAAGTGACGGACAGTGTCAGCCGCAACACGAACTATCTGGTGGTGGGGGAGGCGCCCGGCGGCACCAAGTACCGCAAGGCGCAGCAACTGGGGGTACCGATGATTGACGAAGCGCGGCTGCTGGAAATGGGCGGCCAGGAGCAGCGCAGCACGACGAATGAAACAGAGTCCCAGGGGCAACTATCCTTGCCGCTGAGATGATCCATAAGGTGCGGATAGTCATATCATTTGCCCATGCCTTGGCAGGAGGAGGTGCCGTTATGAATCCGATCCAAAGACGCATTGAGGAGATGAACCAGCGCGTGGCTGAGGGCCGGCGGGCGGGGCTGTACTTTTACCTTCAACCCCTGGAGGAACTGGACGGAGCCTGGGTCAAGGTCAGCGGACGACGCATGCTGAATTTCGCCTCCTACAGTTACCTGGGTCTGCTGGGACATCCGAAGATCGAAGCGGCGGCCCAGCAGGCGCTGGCCCGCTACGGGACGGGTACGCACGGCGTTCGTATCCTGGCCGGCTCGTTGCCGTTGCACGAGACACTTGAGCAGACCGTCGCCTGCTTCAAAAGGACCGAGACAGCCATTGTCTATTCCAGCGGTTACGTCACCAACCTGACGACGGTGGCCGCGCTCGTGGGCCGCCACGACGTCGTGATCTGCGACAAGTTTAACCACGCCAGCATCGTGGATGGCTGTTTGCTCAGCCAGGCCAGGTTTGTACGCTTCCGCCACAACGACATGGCTGACCTGGAACGGCGGCTGCAAGAGGCTGACCCCGACGCCGGCCGGCTGGTCGTCGTGGACGCTGTCTTCAGTATGGATGGTGACGTGATCAACCTGCCTGAGGTCAGCCGGCTATGTCGTGAGTACGGTGTGCTGCTGATGGTAGACGAGGCTCACAGCGTGGGCGTGCTGGGTGAGACGGGCCATGGCATCGAGGAGCATTTCGGGCTGGAAGGTGTCGTGGACGTGAAGATGGGCACGCTCTCCAAGACCATCCCCAGCGTGGGAGGGTACGTGGCGGGGAGTCAGGAGTTGATCACGTACCTGAAGCACGCGGCGCGGGCGTTCGTCTTCTCAGCCGCGCTGCCCCCGGCTCAGACCGCCGCGGCCATAGCGTCGTTTGAGGTGATAGAAGAGGAGCCGGAGCGCGTGACGAGGCTCCAGCACAACGTTGAGTTCTTCCTCGATGGTCTCAAGACACGGGGTTTTAACACGCTCAACAGCGAGACTCCTATCGTACCGATCGTCTGCGGCGAGGACGAGCGGGCCTATTGGATGACCAGGTTGTGCCAGGAGGAAGGCATCTTTGTGTTGCCGGTGGTCTCTCCCGCCGTGCCGGCCGGGCTGGCGCGGCTGCGGGCCAACGTGACGGCGGTTCACTCGGAGGAGGACATCGCGCATGCGCTCGACGTCTTCGAGCGGGCGGGCAAGGCGGTGGGGATCATCTGAATGAACAAATGACGGATGAGCCTATGAAAGTCGGTGTGAGTGGGACGGTGGTGCTCAAACGCAACCACGCCCGGCCCGTGCTGCAACACCACCCGTGGGTCTTTTCCGGCGCGCTCGAGCGCATCGAGGGGGAAGTGCCGGACGGCGACGTCGTCGAGGTGCGCGACGCGGGCCGCAACTGGCTGGCGCGGGGCATCCTCAACCGGCATTCCCAGATCGCGGTGCGGCTGCTAACCTGGCGGCAGGACGAGCCGGTGGACCGTGCCTTCTGGCAGCAGCGGCTGGCGCGCGCTCTCGCCGCCCGCCAGGCGCTCGCCGACAACCCGAGTACCACCGCCTGCCGGCTGGTGCACGCCGAATCGGACTACCTGCCGGGACTCGTCGTGGACCGGTATGGGGAGTGGCTGGTGATACAATTCCTCACGCTGGGGGTCGAACGGTGGAAGGAAGAGCTGGTGAACCTGTTGGTCGGTTTGGTGGATGGCGTGCGGGGTGTGTACGAGCGCTCCGACGTGGACGTGCGGGCGAAGGAGGGGCTGGACGAGCGCACGGGGCTGTTGTGGGGGGAGGAACCGCCAGAACTGGTGGAGATTCTCGAGCACGGCCATCGTTTTCTGGTGGACGTGCGGCAGGGGCACAAGACCGGCTTTTATCTCGACCAGCGGGAAAACCGCGCCCGGCTGCCCGCTTTCTGCGCCGGCGCAGAAGTCCTGGACGCCTTTGCATATACCGGGGCTTTCGGCGTCTACGCGGCGACAGGTGGCGCGGCGCGCGTGACGCTGGTGGACAGTTCCGCTCTGGCGCTCGACCTGGCGCGGCGCAACTTTATCCTCAACGGTTGCGAGCCTCGTCGCGTTGAGTGCGTGGAGGGCGACGTCTTCAGTGTCTTGCGCGGCTACCGCGCGCAGGGCCGCCGCTTCGACGTCGTCGTGCTCGACCCGCCCAAGTTCGCCCGCAGCGAACGGGAGGTGGAGCGGGCGGCGCGGGCGTACAAAGACGTCAACCTGTTGGCCTTCCGGTTGCTCCGGCCGGGCGGGGTGCTGTTCACCTGCTCTTGCTCGGGGGCGGTTTCCGCCGACCTGTTCCAGAAGATTGTCTTCGGCGCGGCGGTGGACGCAGAACGGGACGCGCAGATCGTCGGTACCCTGGCACAGGGGGCCGACCACCCGGTGGCGCTAACCTTCCCCGAGGGGGCGTACCTCAAGGGGCTGATCTGCCGGGTGGAGTAGTTGTCAATTCCATCCCGTCGTAGGCCACGCGCACGGCGTAGGGCGCAAAATAGCGCACCAGTTCATCGTGGGGTGGGTTGCCCTGGTGCGAAAAGTGGAACGCCACGAACTGGGCCTTCTCCGCCAGCCAGCCCTCGTGGACGAAGCGCCCGTGTGCCTCCAGGAAACTCTCCACGTTGTGATGGCCTTCCCAGTGCGCGCCTCTGCCCAACGTCTCGTCCATCAGCACGACGTTGAACGGGGCCTCCCGCGCCACGATGTGCCAGGCACGCACCGCCAGCGGCCCCGAATCGGTGGCGTAGAGCAACTTGTGCGCGCCGTCGCTGACGACGTAAAGTAGCGCCGCCCGGCCCTCGTCGTGGGTGGCCGGCAGCGCTGTGATGTGGTACTGGCCACTGCGCCAGCGCTGCCCGGCGCGCACGGCCTCCACGGACATCGCCCCCTGTTCTGCCAGCGTGGGCCAGTGCGGGTCACGCCGCAACGTGCGGGTGACCGGCCCCGGGCCAAAGATGCGCAGGTGCGTGAGCGGGGTGGGGCAGAATGCGGGCCCGCGCCAGACCAGGTTGCTGGGCAGGAAGTGGTCCTCGTGGGCGTGGGTCACCAGCAGTGTCTCCAGGCGGTTCAGGCGCACGCCAAACCGTTGCGCTGCCGCGACCAGGTCAGGGCCACAGTCGAGGAGCAGGTCGTCGTTGACCAGCACAGCCGTACGCATGCGCACATTGCGCCCACCGGCCTGGCGGGCGTGGGTGCAGGTGGAACATTCGCAGAAAGGGGAGGGGATGCCCTCTGCGGCGGCTGTGCCCAGGAACAGGATCTTCAATGCTCACCTCCAGTCGTCCGTGCCGAAGTGCCCGTCATTCCGAGCGTAGCGAGGAATCTCGCTTCACGTGGTTGAGAGACCCTTCGGCTCGTTCCTTTCCGTTCCTTTCTCAATCCGTTGTGTTCCTTCGGCTCCGCTCAGGGTGACGTGCCCTTCGACCTGTTCCTTTCCGTTCCTTTCTCAATCCGTTGTGTTCCTTCGGCTCCGCTCAGGGTGACGAGGCCCTTCGACTCGTTCCTTTCCGTTCCTTTCTCAATCCGTTGTGTTCCTTCGGCTCCGCTCAGGGTGACGAGACCCTTCGGCTCGTTCCTTTCCGTTCCTTTCTCAATCCGTTGTTTTCCTTCGGCTCCGCTCAGGGTAGCGGCGGCGGCTTGCGCGATCTGCCCGATGCTCACCGGCCGGACCAGGTAGGCGGCACACCGGCTCTGCAGCGGCTCGAAGGCTGCCCGGCGCAGTGCACTGACGGTCAATACCAGCGGCGTCTCCGGCAGTGCGAGCACCAGCCGCTCTACGTCTTCAGGGGGGATCTGCTGCCCGGCGTCCACGATCAACAGCACCGGATGGATTCCCGCCAGCCTGACGAGCGCCAGCGCCTCGTTCACCCCCGGCGCCGATACGACGTCACGGCCGGTCGTTTCGCCCACCTGCGCGACCACGAGTGCGCGGGTCTGCCAGTCTGCGGAGATCGCCAGGATGGGACGTGTAAGTTCGCTGTCCATAAACAGTAAATCAGCAAATCAGCAAATCGGCAAATCGCAAATCGGCAAATCACCCATCCGCCCATTCGTGGATTCGTAGATTCGTAGATTCGTCATTACACGATCCGTGGCACGCGGGCCAGGATCTCGGAGACCACCTCGTAGTTGATCGTCCCCAGCCAGCCCGCCACCTCCTCGGCTGTGATCTCGTCGCTGCCCTGGCGGCCGATGAGCACGACCTCGTCTCCCACGCGGACGTTGGGGATGTGGCTGACGTTGATCATCGTCTGGTCCATACACACCCGCCCCACGATCGGCGCACGCTGGCCGCGCACCAACACGGCCTGCCAGTACGCAGGCGCGCGGCGGAAACCGTCCGCGTAGCCCACGGGGATGACGGCGATGGTCTCCTCCTGCTCCGTCCGGTAGGTGTTGCCGTAACTGACGTAACTGCCTGGCGGCAGCGTCTTGACCTGGGCGATCGTCGTCTTCCAGGCCAGCGCGGGGCGAAAGCCCGGTGGGAGTGGAACGTGGGAGGAGGGTTGCAGGCCGTACATCATCAGCCCCAGCCGCACCACGTTGAAGCGGGCCTGCGGGAGGCGTAACGTCGCCGCCGAGTTGGCGCAGTGGACGAAGCGGAAGGTGACGCCGATTTGGGCCAGCCGGTCCAGGACCTCCTGGAAGCAGGCCAGTTGCCAGCAGGTGTATGCCAGGTCCGCGTCGTCGGCCACGGAGAAATGTGTGAAAATTCCTTCCAGGTCCAGGCTGGGCAGGTCGCGGATCTCCTCCACGAACGGGACGACCTGCTCCGGGAGCAGTCCCAGCCGGCCCATCCCGCTATCCACCTTGACGTGGACGCGGGCGGTACGGCGCAGGTCCGTCGCGGCCCGGCTGAAGGCCCGCGCCAGGTCGGCGTCGTAGAGCGTCAGCGCAACGTCGTGCACGAGTGCTTCCCGCGCCAGCCAGGCCGGCGTGTAGCCCAGCACCAGGATGGGCGCATTCACTCCGCCGTCGCGCAGTTTCACCGCTTCGTTGACCGAGGCGACGCCACAGGAGGAAGCGCCGTTGTTGAGCGCGGTGCGCGCGACGGTGAGCGCGCCGTGACCGTAGGCGTCGGCTTTCAGCACAGCCATGATCTCTACCTGTGGGCCGATGAGTTCCTTGATCTGCCGGACGTTGTAGGCCACGGCCTCCAGGTCTACCTCCACCCAGGTGGGCCGGGCGGGACGGGCGGTCCGCACGGCCTGTCTGCCGTCGGTGCGCCGTACCAGCCGGCCGGCATCGTCCGGAGCCGCCAGGAGTCCCTCCACGATCTGCTCCATGCGGGTCTCCACGTCCCCCTTGACCAGCACCACGTCCCCCGGCCGCAGTTGTGGCCTGAGGTGGCGCACGGCATCCTCGGCGGTGTAGGTGACGAGGACGCGCTCGCAGGGGAGTCCGGCTTCCTGGGCGGCCTCGGTAATCCAGGCGGCACGTTGCCCTTTGGTCACCAGCAGGTCTACGAAGGCAGCGGCGGCCCGTCCCACCTGCTGGTGGCCTTCTACGGCGTAACCACCCAGTTGGGCCATGTCCCCCAGGACGGCGATGCGGCGTTGCGCAGGGCAGTCGGCCAGCGTCGCCAGTGCCTGCATGGCGGTGGTCGGGCTGCAACTGGCGGAGCCATCCAGCAGCAGTGCGCCTCCCGCCCCTGCCAGTGCCTGCAACCGGCCGGGGCCGGGTTGCAGTTCTTCCAGCGCGTCGAGGATGTCGTCCCAGGGAACGTGATATGCCAGGCCGACGGCGATGGCAGCCAGGACAGTATACGCCTGGTGACGGCCCAGGAGGCGCGTGCGCACCTCGGCCTTGGCCGGGTAACCCGGGGTGCCCCTGCCGCTGACGCCGGGGAAATGGATCACGAACTGGAGCCCCTCCGGGTCGGGTCGCAGGTCAGAGGCGACGAGGTCGGCATCGGGCTGCAAGCCGTAGGTGAGGACGTGCGCACTGGTGCGCTCCCGCATGGCCCGTACCCGCGGATCGTCGTAATTGAGGATGGCTAAGCCATCGGGCGGGAGGGTTTCTACCAGCCGGCCCTCCTCTTGAGAGATAGCCTCCAGGCTGCCCAGGTAGGCCAGGTGGGCGTGATTGATGGCCGTGACGACGGCGACGTGCGGACGGCTGAGTTCGGCCAGGTGGGCGATCTCGTCGAAGGCGTTGCAAGCCAGTTCCAGCACGGCCACTTCGTGCTCAGGCAGGAGTCCCCCTAACGAGATGGGCAGGCCGAAGCAATCGCTCAGGTCCGGCGGGTTGGAGAAGACCTGCAGATGGGTGGCAAGAACGGTGGCAATTGCCCGGCACACGTCGGTCTTGCCGGTAGAGCCGGTGACGCCCACGACCTGCGGCTCGTACTTGCGCAGGACGTGGCCGGCCCAGTCACTGAGCGCAAGTTGGGTGTCGGGGACGACTACGCAGGGAACGGCGGGATTGGGCGGCGGGAACTGGCAGAGCACGCCAGCGGCTCGCTTTTGCACGGCGTCGGCGATGTAGTCGTGGCCATCCCCGCTCTCGGTCTTGACGGCGACGAACAGTTCACCCGCATGGATGCGGCGCGAGTCGTAACAGAAGGCGGGGAACTGGGTGGGGGTAGGGGGGCCTACTCGTTGGCCACCAGTCGCTGTCAACAGATCGTCCAGGTAAATCAATGGCGAATCTACGAATCTACGAATCTACGAATTTACGAATGGGCGAATGGACGAATGGCGATACAAATGGCGGCGCGATGGGCTACGCCGCCTGTGGTGGGCGGTACAGGACTCGAACCTATGACCTCCTCTGTGTAAGAGAGGCGCTCTAGCCAACTGAGCTAACCGCCCACGGTCACGTTTGTCCCTATCATACCCGATTTTGCTGATAAGTCAATCCGGCCAGGAATTCCCCGGCCTGGACGACCGCAACCTCCAGGTCGCGCAGTGCGGCCACCAGGCGGGCGTCGTCGTACAGGTCACGGTCGGCCGTCACCAGGTAACATGGGCGAGCAGCGACGGCGGTGGCCACTACGATATCGTCTTTGGGGTCACGGCAAGGTGGAAATTGGGTTGCCGGCGTTACTATATGGGCCCGTGCCTGCAATGCCTCGACGACGGCGTTTCGCACAAGCGGACGAATCATCCGCCGCATCTTGGGCCGGTCGGTCACTCTCACGAACTCTGCCAGCATCGGCTCCGACACAGCCCAGACGAAAGCCCCTTTCTCCCACGCCTGGAAGAGGAGCGAGTGTTCTGGACGTCGCATCACCAGGCGCACCATCTCGGTCAGGTCAATTACGGCAGTGGGTGTCATTGCTCGTCTCGCACCTGGTGCACGAGGGCCACCAACTCTTCATCGCCGGGTATGTTCTCTTCGTCAGGAGCTGGCTCAGAGGTGTTCCAGGCAGCGTAAATAGCCTCGAACGGCTGGCGCCATTCTTCCGGCGAGAGGGCAGCCAGGCGACGCTTCTGCTCCTCGATGGAGGGGAGAGGCTGCGCCATCACTACCACCACCTCGGTACCGGCCGGCAAGGCGGGAGCCCGCTGCAAGCGCACGAGCCCATTCTTTTCTACCACTCCACGGTACGCGGTCAATACACTCATATTGCCTCCTGCTTCTTGCCTCCTACATCCTCTCCGGCGCGGTTACCCCCAGCAGTTGTAGCGTCCGCGCCAGTGTGAGACGGGCGGCCTGTGCGAGCATCAGCCGCGCCCGCGTCCGTTCCGGTTCCTCCGGCGCGACGACGCGACAGTCCCGGTAGAAGGCGTGGAACACGGCAGCCAGGTCCTGCGCGTAGAACGTCAGGTGGTGCGGGGCCAGTTGGACGGCCGCCAGCGCCACGACTTCCGGCAATTCCAGCATCTTGCGGATGAGCGCCAGTTCGCTTTCGTGCGTCAGCAGCGAGAGGTCACCAGGAGCCGCCGGGTCCCACCCCAGGTCAGCGGCGTGGCGCAGGATGCTGGCGATGCGGGCGTGTGCGTACTGGACGTAGTACACCGGGTTCTGTTCCGACTGCTCGACCGCCAGGTCCAGGTCGAAGTCTATCGTCGCATCCACGGTGCGCGTGAGGAGCATGAAGCGGATTGGGTCACGGCCAACTTCGTCGAGCAACTCGCGCAGCGTGACGAACTCGCCCGTCCGTTTCGACATGCGCACGTCCTCGCCACCCCGTTTCAGGTTGACCATCTGGTAGAGAATGACGATCACACGTTCAGGGTCCAGCCCCAGCGCCCGGGCCGCAGCCTTCACGCGGGGCACGTCCCCGTGGTGGTCGGCGCCCCAGACGTAGATCGCCCTGTCGAACCCGCGCTCGACCAGCTTGTTCCATACGTAGGGTATGTCGGAGGCGAAGTAGGTGGGCCGCTCGTCCGGCTCTGAGACGATGTTGGGTGAGCGGATGACGACGGCGTCCGCATCCAGGTCCGGCGTGGTGAACCAGACCGCATCGTCGCGCTCGACGATGTAGCCCCTGTCCCGCAGCATCTGTAGGACTTGGTCGAGCAAACCGGACTCATGCAGGCTGTGCTGGTGGAACCAGGTGTCGAACTTTACCCCAAGTTCCGCCAGGTCTTGTCGCGCGCCATCGAGCATGCGTGTGATACCTTCCGTGCCCAGCGCGCGGGCGGCCTCCTGGCGAGGCCTGCGTAGATACCGGTCGCCGTACTGCTGGGCGATCTGCTGTCCCATCTCCAGCACGTAATGGCCGCGATAGCCGTCCTCTGGGAACGGCTCATCTTGTCCGAGCGCCTGGGCATAGCAGGCGAAGATGCTCTCGCCGAACTTGCGCACCTGGGAGCCAGCGTCGTTGACGTAGTATTCGCGCTCGACGCTGTAGCCTGCCGATGCCAACACGCTGGCCAGTGCATCGCCGATGACTGCATTGCGGACAGAACCGATGTGGATGGGGCCGGTAGGATTTGCGCTGACGAACTCAACCTGCACCCGTTCTCCCCGGCCAATGTCCGCGGTGCCCCAGTATTCTCCGACGGCCAGGATCTCCTGCACCTGTGCCGCCAGCCACAGCGGGTCGAGTGTGACGTTGATGTATCCCGGCCCGGCGACCTCAACCTGGCCCACAAATGGTGCCGGCGGGAGGTGTTCGACGACCCGCGTCGCAATCTCTCGCGGGGACATGTGCGTCTCTTGCCTCAGGCGCAGGCAGATCGGTGAGGCGTAGTCGCCGTGCCCGGACTGGCGCGGGCGCTCGACGACGATCTCGGGTACCTCGAACTCCGGCAGCGCGCCTGCCTGCTGCGCGGCCTGCACGCCTACGGCAATCAGTGCTGCGACTTGCTCACGGATGAGCCTGGTCATTGCTCTCTCCTGGGTTGGACAAGTGGGCAAGATAGCATCTTGCCCTACATGTTCGGCGGACAAGATGGCATCTTGTCCTACAATCTCAACTCCTTGCGGAACCACTCCGCCAACCGTTTCCGCTCGTCGGGGGGCTGGAATGAGCCCTCGATGGCCGTCATAATCGTGTGCTTGATCTGCTCCAGCGTTACCCCCACCGCTACCATGGCGGTCAGATATTCGTCGGTCAGCGTCGTATCGCTGATGCTGGGGTCGTCGGTGTTGAGCGTCACACGCAGGTTCAAAGCCAATAGATCGGGCAGGGGATGCTGCCAGATGCGGCGTTCGACGCCGGTCTGCAGGTTGCTGGTCAGGCAGACTTCCAACGTCACCCCGCGATTGCGGACCAATTGCACGACGTCCGAGTTAGCAATCGAGCGCACGCCGTGCCCGATCCGTTGTGCGCCCAGCAGTTCGATCGCCTCCCGGACATTCTCGGCGACTCCGGCCTCCCCCGCGTGCACGGTCACACATAGCCCCTCCCGCTGTGCATGCTGGAACACCTCAACAAAGCGATGGGCCGGATATCCGACTTCATCGCCGGCCAAGTCCAGCCCGACGGTGCCGTCCTTGCGGTGGGCCAATGCGACGTCCACGATTTCGAACGCCGTATCCAGGTTCTCCTCCCGTCCGATCTGCAGGATCAGGTTGGTACGTACGCCGCAATCGTGCCCGGCAGTAGCGACGGCGTTACAGACCCAGGTCGTCACCTGGCCGAGCGAGAAGCCATGTCCCCGGGCCAGCGCGACCGGGTTGAAGCGTAATTCGAGGTACTTGATGTTGTCGGCGGCGGCATCGGCTACCGCCTCATACGCTACCCGTTCCACCGCCGCCTGGGTGGGATAGAAGCGCCGCAGGAGGCGGAACTTTTCGAGAAAGCGGTGAAAGTCCGGCTCTTCGTTCGCCACCGTCACGAAGGGACGCAGGTACTCGATGTCGTAACTGGGCAGGTCGATCCCGTGGGCCTGGGCAATTTCTGCCAGCGTTTGGAGGCGCAGGGAACCCTCCAGGTGGCGGTGCAGATCCACCTTCGGCAGTCCATGGAGTTGGGCGCGCAGGCCGGTCGGCGTCCCTGACCGTTCTTGCTCATCACGTGCGCTCATTACGGTATCCTGCTACGCTTTGCGGTGTTCATACTTGGGGATCGTAAAGTGGAACGTGCTGCCCTTGCCTGGCTCACTGTCCACCCAGACCCGCCCCCCATGCATCTCGACGATGCGCTTGACGATGGCCAGGCCCAGCCCGGCGCCGCCGAAACGTCGCCGGGCAGAGCCGTTTACCTGGTAAAATCGCTCAAAGATGCGTTCCTGTTGGTCCTTGGGGATGCCGATCCCCCGGTCGGCAACCAACACCTGCTCCATCTGCCCTGCATCTTTGACGGTCACCGTAATCTGTCCGCCGTTGGGGCTGAATTTGATGGCGTTGCTCAGCAAATTGTCGAATACCTGCAGCAATCTTCCCTCGTCCCCGGCCACTGGCGGTAAGCCGTCTGGCAGATTCTCGACCAGTCTCAATCCGGCCTTCTCCGCTGTGGCTGCGCAGCCCCGCAGCGCCCGGCGTGCCACTCTGGTCAGTGAGACAGACGCCTTGTTGCCGGGCACACGATCCACCTGCTGCAGGAACATGATGCTGCTCACCAGGTCGGTGACCACGTCGGTTTTCTCGGCCACGATCTTGAGATATTTCTTTTGCTCCTCGGTCAGCGGTCCGGCGTTCCCTTCCAGGAGCAGTTCCACGTAGCCCTTCACGAACGTGAGCGGCGTGCGCAGTTCGTGGGAGACGTTCTGCACAACTTCATCCTTGAGCCGGTCAGCCTCCTTCAATTCGGCATACGCTTCCGCCAGGTTCCTGGCACGCTGTTCCAGGTTGGCGTACAGCCGGGCGTTCTCGATGGCGATCGCCGCCTGAGCGGCGGCGATGGTGAGCAGCCGCTCGTCCGCCTCGCTGAAGGCGTTGGCCCGCTCGCTGTCCACGGTCAGCGTACCGATCACCTGCTGTTGCGTGTACAACGGGACGGTCAAGAGCGATCGCACGGACGGGTCGAAGAAGATAAAGTTGTCCAACTTCAATACGTCAGGCACGTACATCGGCTTGCCTTCCAACGCCACGTGGCCCGCCACTCCCTCTCCCAGTCGCAACTCGAACTCGCGCTTCCATTTCTCCTGGATCCCTGCGGCGGCGTGGATTTCCAGCACGTTGTCCACCGGGTCCAGCAGCGCGATCGAACACCCCCGGCACCCGACCGTCTGCTTCAGCGACCAGACGATGGAATCCAGCACCTCCTGGATATTGAGGCTGGTGTTCATCTGGCGGGCCAGTTCATACAGTGCCGATACCTCTGCCAGGCGCAACTTGGTCTCCTGGTATAGACGCGCATTGTCAATTGCGATGGCCAGTTGATCGGCCAACGCTTCCAGCGCACTGGTATCTTCCTGGTCGAAGGCGCCGGGTTCCAGCGCCTGGATATCCAGCACGCCGATGACCTCGTCGCCCCGCCTCATCGGGACTGCGAGTTCCGCACCCACCGGCTTGACGTCTGGCGAGCAGGGCCGATAGCGCGGTTCGTGGGCGACGTCGTTGACCAGCAACGTTTGCCCCGTCTGCGCGACCCACCCCACGATGCCCTCGCCGATCGCCTGGCGATACCCGGGCTGAACAGCGTGTCGCTGCCCCCCAGCGATGGAGCGGAGTACCACCTCCTGGCTGGCCTTATCCGTCAGAAAGAGGGCGACGCTGAAGTAGGCAAAACTGCGCTGCATGGCGACGGCGGTCGTATCCAAAATCTCGCTCAGATTGAGTGTGGCCGTCGCCTGGCGGGCCACCTGGTTGATCAGGGCCAACTGAATGGACACTTCACTTGCCCTTTTCCTTCAAGATCCAGCCCCAGTAATACCACACGAGCGCGAGATCAATGGTCACGCCGATGACCAGCGGGAGGTGAAAACTCACCAGTGCGAACCAGGGCTCGAGCAAAACAGGCAGTGCAAGTTGAGGGGCCAGCGCTGCGATTCCCCGCACCAACTGGCTCATCACCGCCAGCGCGATAAAACCGTTGGCGACCTGAAACCAGCGGTGATGCTCTGCGATTTTCGTCACCGCGCTCAAGCGCCGGCTGAAGTTGGCAAACAGGAACCCCAGGTAGATGATTGCCAGCAAGCCCATCGGTCCCAGTGGGGTTGTGATGACGATCATCATCGCCCTCCGGTCATCAGTTCCTGCAGACGGAAGCCGAACAGGCAGAGCAAGACGCCGCCCACAAACAGCAGCAGGTCACCCGTAGGTTGTCCAATGAATTCCCCGCCACATCTAAAGTACCAGATCGCCCCTGCGGCCAACAACAGCGCCGGAAAAAGAAGAAAATAGTGGCCTACTCGCTGGCCCGAGGTCTTGGCATAGAAATACGCAATGCGCCCCAGGAAGACGATCAATATCTCGACGACAACCCACGCATAGATGGCCAATACGTCTTTGATCATCTCCATCTGGGCCAGCCTCCGTCCTTACCGCCGTACAAAGGCCTGCACGAACGAATCCACCATCCGCCGGGGGCTGCCGCTCATGATCCCTTCTCGCCCCTCGAACGGCGTGCGGACCTCAATGCCCCGCGAGGTGATCTCGAACTGGCGGATGCCCTTGTCGTGATTGCTGCCTCGCATCTTGAGTACCAGGAGTGCCTTGCGGATGGTGCTCTCGATCTCCACGTAGCGCAGGAGGACGTAGGAGTCAACCAGGAAAGCCAGCGCGTCGTCCGTCCCCCCGGCTTCACCCAGCAACGTCACACTTTCTCGCGTCAACACGGCTGTCAGCCCTTCACGTTTCAGCGCATTGATGAACCCATAGACGATGGAGCGCAGGCGGGCGGGATCTCCGCTGAGACGCTCGAAATGCGACAGGCTATCTACCAGGATGCGCCTGGCACCGATCTCCTGGACCAGTCTCTCGATCCGGCCGTCTACCTGTTCCAGGTCGGCCAGGCTGACCTCTGGGCTGGTCATCACCACGCGTAGTTTACCTTCCCGCTCCATCTGGCGAAAGTCCCAACCAAACCCGGCGGCATCGTTGTAATACTGCTGTGGGAACTCTTCGAAGGTCAAGATGAGGCCAGGCTCACCGCAGGCCACGATGCCGTGGTAAATGAACTGCATCCCCAACGTCGTCTTGCCCGTGCCTGGTGCCCCCTCGACCAGGTTGGCCGTCTGAGGCAAGAAGCCACCCCATAACATCTCATCCAGGCCCGGGATGCCTGTCTTCACCCGTTCCATAAGTCTCTCCTTGTTTGCACTACTTGCCCTGGCTGCTGTGTACCTCTAGAATCCGTCATCGCCGTGTGCCCCGGATGATGTGGTAGATCGCCTTGACCCGGAATTGCCGGTCGTCGGAAGCCTTCACAAATTGCGTCAGTAACTCCCTGGTCTGGCGATTGGAGGCCAACGAGTAGACGGTCATGTCACCCAGTTGGTTTTCCTCCAGCACCCCATCCCGCGCCAATTCGGCCAGGTCGGTCCGGATGGCCTCGATACTGCGGCCGGCGTAACGGGCAATGTTGTCGGCCGTGTCCGTCGTGTGGGGATTGTCGTGGAAGAAGCGGACCAGGTCCCACTTGACGAAGGAATTCACCTTCGTCTGCAAGAACTCGAGCAATTTCGGATCCATGTCCGCCATCAGGCGACCTGTCAGGTCCAGTTCTATTTCCTCCATGCGTCCTCCTGCACGTACTACGGCCGCCGTCGCCGCTTGCGCCCGGGCGCTTGAGGCGGCCGTGTAGCAACGCGTTGGCCTTGTTGCGCTTCCATGTCCTGTCGCATGTGACAGTGCTTGTACTTCTTGCCGCTGCCACACCAGCAAGGGTCGTTCCGTCCCACGTCTTGTTTGGATGGTTCCCGCACTGCCCGCGTCCGTTGTTCCTCTCCTGGCACGCGGGGGCGCAGCGCCTGCAACTGCTGTCGTCTCGGCTGCGCAACCAGCGCCTGTGGCACCAGGTAGACGGAGCGCGCCACTGTCTCCTGGATTTGGGCCAGCAAGGCTTCGTACGTCTCGTGCGCTTCCTTGCGGTAAGCCACCAGCGGGTTCTGTTGCCCATAAGCGCGCAGCCCAATCCCCTCGCGCAGGGCCTCCAGGTCGGTAAGGTGCCGCACCCACAGGCCATCTACCGCGCGCAGCATCAAGTGCCGGTCGCGGAACAGGCGGTAGGCATCCACGAATGCGGCCTCGGCCTGCGTTTTCAGCTCGTCCGGGAGCCGGCGGAAGGGTTGAGCAGCCGTATCCTGGTCAGGTTCCTGGCCCAGCCGCTCGACCAGGCGCTGATAGACCAGCCGCTGGGCCGGGTCGGGGCTGTGGGCCAGTGCTCCCAGCGTCGCATCCTCCTGCGTGGCCTGCCGGTAGATCTGGTGCCCGATGGCGCGGTTGATCTCATCGTACGTGCGCCCGGCCATCTCCGCTAATTGCGCCTCGATCTCAGCGGGTGAGAGTTTCTCCCACTGCTGATAGTTGAAACCAGACGGCAGGGGGAAGAAAGCACGCAGTTCACCATACAGCCCGCGCAGGTCCCACTCGTCCGAGTCATGGCCAGACGTGTGGGTGGCCACCACACTGCTGACCTCATTCCGCACCATGCGCAGCACCTGGTCGCGCAGGTCGGACGTGCCGAGTACCTGCCGCCGCTGCGCGTAGATCACCTCGCGCTGTTTGTTGACGACGTCGTCGTATTCCAGCACGTGCTTGCGGATATCAAAGTTGTACCCTTCCACCCGCATCTGTGCCGATTCGATAGACTTGTCGAGCCAGGCGTGCTGGATCGGCATGTCCTCCTCCACGCCCAGCCGTCCCATCAGCCCCTGCACCCGCTCACTGCCGAAGCGGCGCATCAGTTCGTCCTCGAGCGAGATGTAGAAGCGCGAAGAACCAGGGTCGCCCTGGCGGCCGGCCCGCCCGCGCAACTGGTTGTCAATACGCCGCGCTTCGTGCCGCTCTGTGCCCAGGATGTGTAAGCCCCCCAGCGCTACGATACGCTCGTAGCCGGCGGCGCAATCGGCCACTGCCCCGGCCAACGCGCTCGCCCACTGCTCGGGATACACGGACGTCACGTCCTGGCCCCGTCGTAGTAACTCCAGCGCGTGGTTCCACTGTGTGTGGCGGATTTGGGTCAGGTCGAAGCCCTCCCTGCGCAGCCGCTCGCGGGCGACTCCCTCCGGGTCGCCGCCCAGTTTGATGTCCACGCCGCGGCCAGCCATATTCGTCGCGATCGTCACGGCACCGGAGCGGCCGGCCTGCGCGATGATCACGGCTTCCTTCTCGTGCTGTTTGGCGTTGAGCACCTGGTGGGGAATGCCCTGCCGCTTGAGCATGCGCGAAAGCCGCTCTGAGGTTTCGATGGCGATGGTGCCCACCAGTACCGGCCGGCTGGCCTTGTACAGCGCCTCGATCTCGTTCACGACGGCTCTGAACTTGGCCTGCTCGGACGAGTAAATCACGTCCGGCAGATCGAGTCGCTTGAAGTAGCGTCGTCCGTTGGCAGGCTGGAAAGCCTGCCCCACGTTGGCAGGCTGGAAAGCCTGCCCGTTGGCAGGCTGGAAAGCCTGCCCCACGTTGGCAGGCTGGAAAGCCTGCCCCACGTTGGCAGGCTGGAAAGCCTGCCCCACCGTATCTGAGGGCTCGTAGGTAGTCACCGTCACGTCGGCCCCCCCTCCCAGGATGGGAGCCGTGGGGTCGTGGAGCACCCCGGCAAAGGTGACCTCTACAATCTCCTTCACCGGTCGCTCGTGGGTGGCCAGGTCACCATAGAGGGCACGGTACTCGACGTTGGTGGGGAGCACCGCCACGTCCAGTTCATAGATCTGCTGAAATTCCTCTTCCTCTGTCTTGGCTGTGCCGGTCATACCGGCCAGTTTCTCGTACATGCGGAAATAGTTCTGGAAGGTGATCGTCGCGTAGGTCAGGCTCTCCCGCCGTACTTCCACTCCCTCTTTGGCCTCGATCGCCTGGTGCAGCCCTTCGGAGAAACGCCGCCCGTACATCAGCCGGCCGGTGAACTCGTCTACGATGATCACCTCGCCGTCTTTGACGATATAGTCCTTGTCGCGCTGGTAGACGACGTGGGCGCGCAGTGCATTGTCCAGGTAGGCCAGCATGTGGGCATGTTTGAGGTCATAGATGCTCTCCTCCGCTCCGATCTCCGGCAGCATCTGCTCGACACGCTCCACACCCTGCTCCGTCAGTGTGACGATCTGCGTCCTTTCCTCCAGCGCATAGTCGCCGTCTGGCTCCTCGCGCTCGACGCTCTCGGGGCTGCTGGGGCGCAAGCGGGGCACAACCTGGGCGAAGCGGCGATAGAGCTCCGAGGATTCCTCGGCCGGGCCAGAGATGATGAGCGGCGTGCGTGCCTCGTCAACCAGGATGTTATCTATCTCGTCCACGATGGCATAGTACAGTTCTCGTTGCACACATTCGCTCAGGTCGCGCGCCATGTTGTCACGCAGGTAGTCGAAGCCAAACTCGTTGTTCGTGCCGTAAGTGACGTCGGCCAGATAGGCTGCGCGCCGGGCGACGGGGCGCAGGTTCAGGAAACGGTCGTCGGCCGAAGGGTAGTCGGGATCGAAGACGAAGGAGCCCCGGTTGGGATCGGCGGCGGCCGATTGGATCACGCCCACCGAGAGGCCTAGCGCGTGATAGATCGGCCCCATCCACTGCACGCCCACTTTCGAGAGATAGTCGTTCGGCGTGACCAGGTGGGCACCCTTGCCCTCAAGCGCGTTGAGATAGAGTGGCAGTGTGGCGACGAGTGTCTTCCCTTCGCCAGTCTTCATCTCGGCGATCTTGCCCTGGTGGAGGATAAGGCCGCCGATCAGTTGCACGTCGTAATGGCGCAGGCCGATGGTGCGTTTGGCTGCCTCGCGCACGACGGCGAACGCCTCGACCAGCAGGTCGTCGAGCGTCTCACCGTCCGCCAGCCGCTGGCGGAATTCGTCGGTCCTGGCGCGCAGTTGAGCATTGTCCAGCGCCTCGCACGTGGACTCGAGCGCGTTGATCTGCTCGACGACTTTCTGTAGCCGGGCGATCTCGCGCTGGTTGGGGTCCCCCACAATTTTCGTGAACAGCCCTCGCAACATCAACTCGATAATACTCCATCCGTGGTTTCCTATCCATTATACGCACAGGTGGCGCAAATGCAAGCACGGGGGAAATGAACAATGGGACAATGAACAATGGGACAATGAACAATGGGACAATGAACAATGGGACAATGAACAATGAACAATGGCGAATGGCGAATGGCGAATCGCAAATTGCGAATCGCAAATCGCGAATGGCCAGGGGTGCTGATTTGCCCTGGTGAGTTAGAGGGGTATAATATGGAGGTGAGCATCAATTCGCGATTAAGGAGGGGTAGCGATGAAACTCGATCCTGAAGCACGATATGCCAAGACCCATGAGTGGGCACGCAAGGACGGAGATAAGATCGTCTGCGGCATCAGCGACCATGCCCAGGAGTCCCTCTCGGACATCGTTTACGTGGAACTGCCAGAGGTGGGGGACACCTTCGAGCGCGGGGACACCTTCGGCGTCGTCGAGTCGGTCAAGGCCGCCTCCGATCTCTATATGCCGATGGGCGGGGAGATCAGCGCCGTCAACGAGACGCTCGGGAACTCGCCTGAACTGGTCAACCAGGACCCCTACGGCAAGGGCTGGCTGATCCGCTTCTCCCCCTCTGATCCCACCGAGTTCGACGGTCTGATGGACGGGGCCGCCTACGAGGCGTTCGTCGCCGAGGAAGGGTAGGGGCGGTTATGCCATATATTCCGCATTCCGATGAGGACCGGCAGGCGATGCTGGCGGCCATCGGCGTCCGGTCCATCGAAGAATTGTTCAGAGACGTGCCCGCGCACGTGCGTTTCCCCACATTGAACCTGCCCGCCGCGCTGGCGGAGATGGAGGCGCGCTGGGAACTGGAGACGCTGGCAGAAGCCAACGTGACGACCGCTGACGGCCCCTGCTTCCTGGGGGCAGGCGCCTACCGTCACTTCGTCCCTGCCGTCGTGGATGCCTTCCTGCGCCGGGGCGAGTTCTACACCGCCTACACTCCCTACCAGCCGGAGATCAACCAGGGCACGCTGCAGGCCATCTTCGAGTACCAGACGATGATCTGCGCGCTCACCGGCATGGAGGTCTCCAATGCTTCTCACTACGACGGCGCGACTGCCACGGCCGAGGCGGTTATCACGGCCATCAACGTCCACCGGCTGAAGCGGCACAAGGTGGTTGTTTCACCCTTCGTCCACCCCGAGTACCGGGCCGTCGTGCGCACCTATACGCAGGGGATGGGGCTGGCGATCGTGGGGGACGAGGACCCCGAGGCGGGCCTGCCACCAATGAACAATGAACAATGGGACAATGAACAATTGGACGGTGAGACGGCCTGCCTGGTCGTCCAGACCCCCAACTTCCTGGGCCAGATCGAGGACCTGGCAGGGTTGGCCGACGCGGTCCACGCCCGGGGGGCACTCCTGGTCGTCGTGGCCGACCCGATCGCGCTGGGGCTCCTGAAGCCGCCTGGGGCGTTTGGTGCGGACGTCGTCGTGGGCGACGGGCAGGGGCTGGGCGTCGGGCTCAACTTTGGCGGCCCAAGTTTGGGCTTCTTTGCCACCCGCATGGAATACGTGCGCAGGATGGCCGGCCGCCTGGTAGGCCAGACGGTGGACGCCGAGGGGAAGCGCGGCTTTGCGCTGACGCTCTCTACCCGCGAGCAGCACATCCGCCGGGAGAAGGCCACCTCCAACATTTGCACCAACGAGGGGTTGGTGGCGCTGGCGGCAGCGATTTACATGGCCGCGCTAGGGCGCGGCGGGATGCGCCAGGTGGCGGAGTTGTGCTATCACAGGGCCCATTACGCGCAACAGCGGATTGCCGAAATCAGCGGGTTCTCCGTCGTGGGCGACAAGCCCTTCTTTAAGGAGTTCGCGGTGCGTTGTCCACAGCCGGTGAAGGAGATCAACGACTACCTGCTGGAGGAGGAGGGGATCATCGGCGGGTACGACCTGGGGCGGGACTATCCCCATCTGAAGGATCACATGCTCCTGTGCGTGACGGAGATGAACCCGCGCGAGGAGATTGACCTCCTGGTAGAGGCGTTGGGTGAAATGTGATGGGGTAGCAGGAAGGGGCGCTCGTAGGAACTCGTAGGAGCTCGTGGGAACTCGTGGAAACTTTGGTGTGGCGGAGGGACAAGGGTATAGAGGCGATAAGGGAGCAGGTCGTGGCTGCCAGAAAGCGACTCCGGCTGAATGCCTGGATTGTGGATGAAATGGTCGAGTGCGAAGAACTCTTCGAACCAGAGGAGGTGGTAGATGTCTGCAGGAAGGCAAGTGTCTAGCATACTACCGCTTCTGGCCCTGCTGCTGTATAGCGTGGGGATCTGTTTCCCGTGGTTTGAATACCGCACGAGTTGGGAACCCCCAGCGCAGTCGCTTGATGGGTGGTATGCGGCAACCAATCCTGTGTATAAACGCTTGGGGTTGCTCGGCCTTGGACCAGACCTGTACCCCGAACAGGGGTGCTACACCAATGGACAGTGTGGGACCTGTCAGATGCCCGACCAGCCTTATCGCTTGCATATCTCTGACCTCACAGCCTTTCAGATACTTCAAGTCCGTGTGGTTCGTCTCGTCGGTTTGCTGATGTTCGTGGTGAGCCTGATCGTGGGAGGTTTGAGTCTGAGCGCGCTAATCCGCTATACAGGGCATAAGTATGGGTGGATACGCGTGCTTACAGTAGCCTCTGCTTCTGTGGTTTTGTTAAGCGTGTTGCTTTGTGGTGCATTCCTGGCTTTTCAAGGACCAGATGCGCTAGGCGACATTCCTGGTTACCCGCAGAGTGTGCCGGTTTGGGGCTGCCCGACAACTCCTCCAGTCGTGGAGTGCCCAAGACTACCTGGTGGTGATCCTCATTTGCCGGGTGGAACCGTGACATGGGAGTTGGAACGGTTGTTGCCGCTCGGTCTAACTCTGGCGGGGTTCTCTCTTGTCTTGCTGATGCCTGCCGCGAGCATGCGGCTCTCGGCGATAAGACGCAATATTCAGGGAGGAGCAATCTGTGACAGAGCCTTTGATCTTTGAAATATCCCGTCCTGGCCGGTGCGCGGTGCGGCTGCCGGACCTGGACGTGCCGCCGGCTGAGTTGCCCGAGGGACTGGTGCGGGAAGACCTGCCGCTGCCGGAGGTGAGCGAGCCGGACCTGGCCCGTCATTATACCCACCTTTCATTGATGAACTATGGCGTGGACACCGGCTTCTATCCGCTCGGTTCCTGCACGATGAAGTATAACCCCAAGATCAACGAAGAGATGGCCCGCCTGCCGGGCTTTGCCAACCTCCATCCCTACCAGGACGAGGCGACGGTGCAGGGGGCGCTCTTCCTGATGTACCACCTGCAAGAGTTCCTCAAGGAGATCGGCGGGTTCGCGGCGGTCAGCCTACAACCAGCGGCGGGGGCGCACGGGGAATTGACCGGCGTGCTGATGATGCGCGCCTATCACCTGGAGCGGGGAGACGATCGGCGGGACGTGATCCTGGTTCCCGACTCGGCCCACGGCACCAATCCGGCCAGCACGACGATGAGCGGCCTGCGCGTGGTGGAGATCCCCTCCGACGCGCGGGGCAACGTAGACCTGAGCGCGTTGGCAGCCGCGTGCAAGGAGCACAGCGGCCGCCTGGTCGGCATGATGCTGACCAACCCCAACACGCTGGGCCTCTTCGACGAGCACGTCGAGGAGGTCACCGGGCTGGTCCACGAGTACGAGGGGCTGATGTACGGCGACGGGGCGAACATGAACGCGCTCCTGGGCGTCGCTCGCCCTGGGGACCTGGGCTTCGACGTCCTCCACTACAACCTGCACAAGACGTTCAGCACACCCCACGGCGGTGGTGGCCCGGGCTCCGGGCCGGTGGGGGCCTCAGAGCGGCTGGCGGATTTTCTGCCCGTGCCTGTCGTGGCCGTGGACCCCGAGCGCTCGGACGACGGAGCGCAATTCTACACGTTCGTGAACCCGCCCAAGTCCATCGGCCGGGTCAAGTCCTTCTACGGCCACTTTGGCATCCTGGTGCGGGCCTATACGTACATCCGCATGATGGGGCCAGACGGCCTGCGACGGGTGTCCGACTATGCCGTGCTCAACGCCAACTACCTGATGGGCCGGATCAAGGGTACCTACCGCGTGCCCTACGACCGTACCTGCATGCACGAGTTCGTCTGCGAGGGCCGCTTCGCCGATGCTCCCGACGTGCACGCGCTGGACGTCTCCAAGCGGCTCATGGACTACCGTTTCCACCCACCCACCAATTACTTCCCGCTCATTGTCCACGAGGCGTTGATGATCGAGCCGACGGAAACGGAAAGCAGGGAGACGCTGGACGCTTTCGCCGACGCGCTCCTGCGCATCGCGGAAGAGGCCCGCACGGACCCCGACCTGCTCCACCAGGCCCCCCACCACGCGCCGGTGCGCCGGCTGGACGAGGTGCGCGCAGCCAAGGAGTTGATCCTGCGCTGGGAACCACAGTTATAGTCGTCATTCTGAGCGCAGCGAGGCCGCGTCATTCTGAGCGGAGCGCAGCGTAGCGAAGAATCTCCTTCGCGTCGGTAATGCTCGAGAGGCCTGTCCCACCGTGGGACAGGCTTTTTGCCGAACAAACTTTCTAATTTCACGCCATAAATATGACGTAACTTGACAGGAATAGGTGATATACTGTAGTTATGTACCATGATCAGATCCTCATCCGTGGAGCCAAGGAGCACAACCTCAAGAACATTGACGTGCTGCTGCCGCGTTTCAAACTGGTGGTGATCACCGGCGTCTCCGGCAGCGGCAAGTCGTCGCTGGCCTTCGACACGCTCTACGCCGAGGGGCAGCGCCGCTACGTCGAGTCGCTCTCCGCCTACGCGCGCCAGTTCATTGCCCAGATGGAGAAGCCGAAGGTGGACTTTATCGGGGGCTTGAGCCCGGCGATCGCCATTGAGCAGAAGGCGGTGAGCAAGAACCCCCGCTCGACCGTGGCGACGGTTACGGAAATCTACGACTACCTGCGCGTGCTCTTCGCCCGCATCGGCACGCCGCACTGCCCGCAGTGTGGGCGCGAGGTACACGCCCAGTCGGCGCAGGAGATCGTCGAGCAGGTGGCCGCGCTCCCGCCGGGCACGCGCTTCCAGGTGCTGACCCCGCTGGCGCGCAATCGCAAGGGCACGTTCCAGGACGCGTTTGCCCAGGCCCGCGCCGATGGCTTCTCGCGCGTGCGGGTGGACGGCGAGGTGCGGAACCTGGACGAGGAGATCGCGCTCGACAAGAAGAAGAAGCATAACATCGAACTGGTCGTAGACAGGCTGGTTGTCCCGGAATCTACCCTCGACTCCTTCCGTTCGCGACTCACCGACTCCATCGAAACCGCCTTGCGGGCCGGGGATGGGCTGGTGGTGATTGACCGGGGCGACGGCGACGAATGGCTCCTTTCGGAGCAGAACGCCTGCCCGGTGTGTGGGCTGAGTTTCCCCGCGCTGACGCCGGCGATGTTCAGTTTCAACTCGCCGTTGGGAATGTGCCCGGAGTGCAACGGCCTGGGCGCCAAGGCCGAGTTCGACGTGCACCTGTTCGTTGACCCGGACAAGTCCCTGCACACGGGTGGCGTGCGCTTCTGGGGCGAGATGCGCAAGAAAAAGTCATCCGGCTGGTACAAGGCCGCCCAGCAGATTGTGGAACGGTTTGGCTATACGATGGATACACCCTGGCGCGACCTGTCCGAGGAGTGTCAGAACGCCATCCTGTACGGCGGTGTCAAGGTGCACTGGAAGTGGGAAAACGAGCGCTCCACGGGACAGCACGAATCCACCTTCGAGGGCATCTTTAACTGGGCGCGCCGTTGCTATCGTCAGACCCATTCCGAAGGGATGCGCCAATGGTACATCTCCTTCATGAGCTAGCAGTTCTGTTCCACCTGTCACGGCCAGCGGCTGCGCCCGGAGAGCGCAGCGGTGACGGTCGGCGGCAGGACGATCAACGACGTGACGGCGATGAGCATCGACGAGGTGCTCGGGTGGGTCAAGGGGCTGTGGCCGCAGTTGTCGCCGGAGCAGACGGAGATCAGCGAAGAAGTGCTGAAGGAGATCCAGGAACGCCTCCAGTTCCTGATGAACGTAGGATTGCACTACCTGACACTCGACCGCCCCGCGCCGACGCTTTCCGGCGGCGAAGGGCAGCGTATCCGGCTGGCCAGCCAGATCGGCTGCGGGCTGGTGGGCGTGCTCTACGTGTTGGACGAGCCGAGCATCGGCCTGCACCAGCGCGACAACCGCCGCCTGTTGGACACGCTCGAGCGGCTGCGCGACATGGGCAACACGGTCGTCGTCGTCGAACACGACGAAGAGACGATGCGCACCGCCGACTGGATCGTGGACCTGGGGCCGGGACCGGGCGTCAACGGCGGCTGGGTGGTCGCCGCCGGGCCTCCTCAGGCGATCATGGACAATCCCGATTCGCTGACCGGGCGGTACCTGCGCGGCGACCTGGCAGTGACCTCGCCCAACGGCCGCCGGCGCCCGGCCAACGGCAAGTGGATCGCGGTCGTCGGCGCGTGGCAGAACAATCTCAAAGGCCTGACGGTGCGTTTCCCGCTGGGGCTGTTCACCTGCGTCACCGGCGTCTCCGGGAGTGGCAAGTCGTCGCTCGTGGCACAGACGCTCCACCCGGCGCTCGCGGCGGTACTGCACGGCGCATCCGAGAAGCCCGGCGAGCACGAGCGCATCGAGGGACTGGAGCACGTGGACAAGGTGATCAACATCACGCAGGAGCCCATCGGGCGCACGCCGCGTTCCAACCCGGCCACCTACGTGGACGTGATGCCCCACATCCGCGAACTGTTTGCATTGACGCCGGAGGCCCAGGCGCGCGGCTACAAGGCCGGGCGGTTCAGTTTCAACGTCAAGGGTGGCCGCTGCGAGGCGTGCAAGGGCCACGGCAAGAAGAAAGTCGAGATGCACTTTCTGCCCGACGTGTGGGTGACGTGTAGCGTGTGCAAGGGCACGCGCTTCAACCGCGAGACGCTGCAGATCCGCTACAAGGGCAAGAACATCGCCGACGTGCTGGACATGGACGTGGACGAGGCGCTCGAGTTCTTCGCCAACATCCCCACGGTCAAGCGCATCTTGCAGACGCTCGCCGACGTGGGGCTGGGCTACGTCAAATTGGGGCAGAGCGCCACCACGCTCTCCGGCGGCGAGGCGCAGCGGGTCAAGTTGGCCAAAGAGTTGGCCCGCGTCTCCACCGGCGACACGGTCTACATCCTGGACGAGCCGACTACCGGCCTGCACTTTGCCGACATCCAGAAACTCCTGGACGTGCTCCACCGGTTGACCGACGCGGGCAACACGGTCATCGTCATCGAGCACAACCTGGACGTGATCAAGACGGCCGACTGGATCGTGGACCTGGGACCGGAGGGTGGCGAAGCCGGCGGTTACATCGTGGCCGAGGGGACGCCGGAGGAGGTGGCAGAGGTGGAGGGGAGCCATACGGGGCGGTTTTTGGAAAGAGTGCTGTGCTCGTAGGAATTCGTGGGAACTCGTGGGAACTCGTGGGAACTCGTAGGAACTATAGAGATCAGGAGGGAAAATGAACACCGTCGAGTTAGTCCGATACTCACTGGGCAGCGCCTTTGACATCCTGGGGCAGGTCACAGCCGATCTGACGCAGGAACAGGCCGATTGGATGCCCGCCGGCATCGCCAATCCCATCGGCGCGCTCTACTGGCACACGATCTCGGGTGCGGACGAGGTCGTAAATGGCTGGTGCAGGGGGCAGGCACCTCTCCATCAGAAGGATGGATGGCGGGAGAAGGTGTTGGCCGTCTCGGTGCCCGAGCCTGGGCAGGGGGAAGACCAACTGGCCTACATGCGGGCGCTCCGCGTGGACGTTCCGGCGCTCCACGAATACGCCAGGGCTGTCGTCGAAGCGGCGCAGGGCTGGCTGGCCTCGCTCACCCCGGAGGACCTGGAACGCGAACTGGAGACTCCCATCGGCAAACTCAACGTCGCTCAGATGCTGGAAACGTTTGTGATCTGGCACGTCAACGCTCACTGCGGCGAGATCTCGGCACTGAAGGGGTGCCAGGGCGTCAAAGGCTATCCCTTTTGACGAGGAGTCACCACATTGGGTTGTGACAGATTCGTAGTGGCGACTTCAGTCGCTCCTGCCACTTGAACAACGACTGAGTATACAAGTCGCTGCTACGGGTTCGTCCCAGTTCGGAAGTCCGGATGGTGTCAGGAGGTATGCAATGAATGTCGTCGTTAGTCTCGCTGCGACACTTGATTCTATCAACGAAGCCTTCTTCTACAACCTTGCTCCGTCGAAGGCGCAGGCGAGCGAGGCCGTCGCTTGGATCCTCAGCCGGCAGGTCACAGCGGACAGGTATGCGGGCAGTTTTGTGCCGACCGATTACGATTACGGTGATGGAGTCGCGCTCTTCACGGGAGAGAAACTCCAGACCAGGCTGGCAACCAGGAATATCCTCACAGCAGAGGCTGCCAGGGCACTGGCGCTGTGCGATGGCTCGCCTGCTGAGATACAAGTCGCACTGGCGCGCACGAACCAGTGGCTATTGGGACAGTGTTTCTCCCGCTCCTGTACGGTCGGCGAGTGTGCGCACTCGACTGTGGGGCTGATGCGGTACCTGGCGGTAGCGAGGCTCGACGATGCAGAGCGACGGCTGGCTGCACACGTCGCGGTGTTATCTGAGCATCGGGATGGCAAAGGCCGGTGGGTGCGTTTTCCGTTCTATTACACGTTGCTGGCGCTCACCGAAATCGCGCTCCCATCGGCCGTGGACGAGTTGCGGTACGCTGTGCCAGCGTGCCAGCGAGCGTTGGGGGGTTCCTCACGAGACGATAGATTCTCGCAGCGTCGCCGGGACATCGTACAGAGGGCGCTGGCCAAGTGCCGGTTGCTATAATCTATGACGAAATCAAGGAGGAGAATGGCAGGCTTTTCTATCGAGCAACTCAACGCTTTCATCGTTCGGGCCAAGGCGGCGACCTACGTGGGGGGAGGGGCCAGGAGTCCCTCCTGTAGGCCGGGGTCGCACGATCTCCAGTTCCACGAGGGCGCTTTCTCGTATCTCGACAGTTACTTTGGTGGGTCGGACTTCCTGGGCCAGGAGGTCGTCTACTACGAGGGAAAACCCGTCTGGGTGATGAGCTACTATGGCCGCATCCTCGAGCTTGCGCTGATCACGGCTACGGAAGCCGGGCGCATCATCCAGGAAAGCTTGTCACAGATGTACGAGGAGGGGCGCTTTTTGGGCGGTTTCGAGCACTCGACGGCAGACGGCACCTACGTTGACACGAGTGAGGGCGACGTCACGTCGTTCACCGGCCGGGAATGGATCGTGCGTGAGGGAGTCAAGGTGTATGAACTCGTCTATCACGGTGGGCTGGTGAAGGAGTGAGGCAAGCCCCCTGCGCAGCGGGGGGTTCCGTGACAGCGAGCCCAGGCCCTGCGGCAGGGGCTTCCATGACAGATGTTGGCAAGCCCCCTGCGCAGCGGGGGGTTCCGTGACAGCCAGCCCAGGCCCTGCGGCAGGGGCTTCCATGACAGATGTTGGCAAGCCCCCTGCGCAGCGGGGGGTTCCGTGACAGCCAGCCCAGGCCCTGCGGCAGGGGCTTCCATGACAGATGTTGGCAAGCCCCCTGCGCAGCGGGGGGTTCCGTGACAGCCAGCCCACGCCCTGCGGCAGGGGCTTCCATATAAGAATAAGGAGACAACACATGGAATATCGCAAACTCGGCAGGACCGGGCTCGACGTGAGCGTGATCGGGCTGGGCGGAGACTACCTGCACGGACAGTCACGCGAAACCGTGGTTTCGGTCGTCCACCAGGCCATCGAGCACGGCGTAAACTACATTGACGTGCCGCTGGCCTTTCCCGAATATCGGGACAACTTTGGCGCAGCATTGCGCGGGCAGCGGGAGCGCGTGATCCTGACCGGGCACCTGGGCTCCACGGTCAAGGATGGACAGTACTGCAAGACGCGCAACGCGAAGAAGAGCGAAGAGTTCTTCCACGACTGCCTTTCGCGGCTGGGGACGGATTACGTGGACGTCCTGCTTTTGCACAACTTTAACACGGTCAAAGATTTCGACAGCGTGATGAAGCCCCGGGGCCTGATGGAGCTGGCCCGCCGCCTCCAGCAGGAGGGGAAGGCGCGCTGCATCGGCATCAGCCTGCACGACATCGCCATCGCGTCAAAAGCGGCTGAGAGCGGGCAGATTGACGTGGTGATGTTGCCGGTCAACCTGCTCGGGAACGCGATGCCCGGCCGGAAAGAGTTGCTGAGCCTGTGCGCCAGGCGCGGGGTGGGGCTGGTGGCGATGAAGCCGTACGGTGGCGGGAAACTCCTCCAGCACAAGCGCACGTTTCGCGCCGCGCGCTACCAGACCGGCGGGGGGAGTTTCAAGGCCAGGGTCACGCCCGGCATCACGCCGGTGCTGTGCCTGAGTTACGTGCTGGCGCAGGTTGGCGTTTCGACGGCCGTCGTCGGCGTCAAGGACAACGCCGAACTGGCGGCGGCGCTGCACACGTTGGACGCAACCGAGGCGGAGCGGGATTTCAGCAAGATTGTGGCCGACTTTGGCCGGTATGCGGAAGGGGAATGCGTGTATTGCAACCATTGTTTGCCCTGCCCGGCCGTCATTGACGTCGGGCAGGTCAGCCGCCTGGTGGACGTGGCTGAGTTGCCCATTGCGGAGGAATTGCGGGCGGCATACGACGCGCTTGGCGTGAAGGCTTCGGCCTGCACCGAGTGCGGCGTATGCGTGGAGCGCTGCCCGTTTGGCGTGGATGCGGTTGCAAAGATGAAACAGGCAGTCGAGTTGTTCGAACGATTGTAGTGACGACTTCAGTCGTTCGGAAGTACTTTTTGCAAGGAGGAGTCTGATGGATCGTATCGTCGCTTACTGTGGATTGGTCTGCACCGATTGCCCGGCCTACGTCGCCACGCAGGCGGACGACCGCGCCGCGCTGGAGCGGGTGGCCGCGCAGTGGCGGGAGGAGTACAACGCGCCCGGCATCACCGTCGAGTCGGTCATCTGCGACGGCTGCCTGGGGAGCGATGGGCGGCACTGTGCGCACTGCTTCGAGTGTGACATCCGCGCGTGTGGCATGGCGCGGGGCGTCGTCAACTGCGCGTACTGCCCCGACTACGCCTGCGAGAAAATGGAGCGATTCTTTGGCTTTGTGCCGGAAGCGCGGACTGTGCTGGACGAGATCCGCGCACACCTGGCATAACACCGCCTCCTGCCGCAGTCAAATTTCTTGGACGCAGATCAACGCAGATGAACGCTGATCTTGTCTCTGATCTGCGGAAATCTGCGTGAATCTGCGTCCAACTTTTATGTCGGCGCTTCGGCGTACATGCGGCGCACTTCCTCCGCTGCCCTGCGCACCCGCTCGACCAATTCGGGCGGCTCCAGCACCTTCGCCGCCAGGCCATAACTCAGTACCCAACCGGTCGCCCACTCGAGGCCTGCCACGCCGAAGCGCGCGGTGATCGAACTGTCGGGGTGGTCGGTGAATTCCATCCAGCTTTCGTGTCGCTCCCGCACGTAAGGGGCAACGCTGGCATCCAGGTGGACCACCGCCGTGTAGTTGGGCTCCATGCGCATCGAGCGCTCCATGTATTCCTGTACCGAGAAGCCGCGCGGCATGGTGAACGGGTCTTCCAACGCCGTGACCTGCTGGATGCGGTCCACGCGGAACGTGCGCAGGTCCTGCCGCAGGCGACAAAAGCCCACCAGGTACCACAATCCCCACTGGAACGCCAGCGCGTACGGCTCGACCACGCGCTCGGTTGCCTCCTGGCGCGCGAAGGCCTCGTAGCGCAGGCGCACGCAGCGCCGGTTCTTGATGCATTGGCGCAGCGTGTGGATCATCGGCTCCCAGGGGCGGTAGTCCCGGCGCGCCCAGCCGGCGACGACCAGGCTTTGCCGGGCCTGCTCGACCTCGTGGCGCAGGTCGTCGGGGAGGACGTTGTCCAGTTTGGCGGTGACGGCTGTGACCGCGTCGCTGTACGTCTGGCCCCACACCTCCCGCACCAGGTTGGCGCCCATGTAGAGCACCGTCGCCTCCTCGGCGGTGAACAGGAGTGGCGGCAGCCTGTACCCGCGCACGAGCGAGAAGCCGCCATACGGCCCGCGCTCCGAGTAGAGCGGGATGCCCATCTCGTCCAGCATGCCCATGTAGCGGTGGACCGTGCGCTCCGAGACGTTGAGTTCGTCGGCGAGTTCCGACGCTTTCCAGTTGGGCCGTGACTGAAGCAACAGGATCAGCGATAGCAGGCGCGTGGCGACGTTGGTCATAATACTTCTCTCCTATCTGCGTGAACGTGCCTCACGCTCACTGGCGTAGTCGGTGAGACAGCCCTATTATAGCACAGAATTATGACGGAATCTGTCAAGATTTGGCGCACTTGGCCTCGTCTTGCTGTCCTTCCCACCATGTAGTATACTATTTGTGCAGATAAGCGGTGTTAGCTGAAAAGCCTGTGGGCGCGGGATTAGGAATGGTGTGGAGGTGGCGCAATGACAACCGCCGAATGGATTCCGGTCATTACTAATCGCATTGTTTGCGATTTTCATCCGCTGCGGATCATTCTCTTCGGTTCTCACGCTCGTGGCGATGCCGGCCCTGGAAGCGATGTGGACTTACTTGTCGTGTTGCCCCAGGTCGCCGATAAACGCAAAACTACTGTTGAGATACGGCGGACGCTTCGCGATTTTCCTGTGGCGAAAGACATCGTGGTCACGACGCCGGAAGAGATCGCGCGTCGGGGAGATCTCGTCGGTACTGTGCTGCGCCCGGCTCTCCGGGAGGGGAAGGTGCTTTATGAGCGAGTCTGAACGGGCTATAGAAGCACAACGCTGGCTGCGTTATGCCCAGGAAGACCTGGTAGCGGCTGAAGCGATCATCGGACAGCCAGACGTAGCGCCTCGACATGCTTGTTGGCTTGCACAACAAGCAGCCGAGAAGGCACTCAAGGCTGTACTGGTGTTCCTGCAGGTTGATTTTCCTTACCGCCATGACCTGGACGCGTTGCGCAATCTGGTGCCTGCTGGCTGGCGGCTTAGGGAGGAACTCCCCGACCTGGCAGACCTGACTGAGTGGGCAGTTGAGGGGCGCTACCCGGGCGATCAGCCGGATGCGACTGAATCGGACGCCTGTTTCGCTGTGCAGCAGGCGCGAGCGGTCTGGATCTCGGTATGCGCCGATCTCGCGCGCCATGGCCTTGACATCGCTGATCGCTGAAACCCACGCCCAGAGAGACGGGAAGATGACCCATGGCGATATTCCCAATGGCCTGAGGCCACATTTCCAGGAATATGATCCTTGTACCCTGGACCTTGACCGTGACGCCACCCTGATCATCCAGCGCACGTTGGAATATGGCACGTGGGACGAGATACGGTGGCTCTTCCGCACTTATGGCCGTCCGCGCATCCGCACCTGCGTGCGTGAGCGGGGCGAACGCATGTTGTCGCGAGTGACCTTCAACTATTGGCGTAAACTGTTGGGCATACGCCGGTGGCGACGTTCGCCGTTTCCCACACTACAGGAAGAAGTATGGGACAGGTAAATCTGGTCAGTCCCCATTGGGAAGCGCTCACACCCGAGACGCGCCAGGCGTTCGACAAAATTGCGAGCCTGTCGTTTATCCGCCAGTTCTATCTGGCCGGGGGCACCGGTCTGGCCCTGCACCTGGGGCATCGCTTCTCGATGGACCTGGACTTTTTCTCGCCGGACACAGGCGCGGTTGGGCCAGAGGTGCGCACCTTGCTACAGGAGACCCTGGACGATCCGTCACTGTCCATCACCCACGACAGGGATGGGACGTTTGTGGCAACCTGGCGCGGGGTGGGCGTCAGTTTCTTTCGGCTGCACCTATATCCTCTGGTGCAGCCGCCGGTCCTGGTCGAGGGCGTGCCGGTGGCCGCTGTAGAGGAGATCGGCGCGATGAAGTTGGCGGCGCTCATCGGCCGGGGTACCCGCAAGGACCTGGTGGACCTGTATTACGTTCTTAAACAGGTGCCGATCGTGCGCTTGTTTGAGGTGGCGGCCGTGAAGTATGCCCGCGTGCGCGCCTTCGCTGTCAGTGCCACACGCGCGCTGGCATATTTCGATGACGCGGAGACGTTGCCCATGCCAGCCATGATTGACCGTACGCCCTGGGTCACCATGAAGCGGTTTCTGGAGCGTCAGGCGATGGAGGTCGGGCGGAAACGCCTGGAAGACTTGTGGCCATGAACAGCCAGTCATTCTCGTTGAGGAGTGAGACTTGATTTCCCCGCCTGCCACCCGGCACAAATATCAGTTTGGGGACCTCTCCCCCGAGGACTTTGAGCGTCTGCTCTACTGGCTCGTCAAGCGCAGTGACGAGTTCGACGAGGTGCAATGGTACGGCGGCGTGCGCGACAAGGGGCGCGACGTGGTGGCCTACAAACACACTGCCGCCGGACGCGAAAAGTGGTACATCCAGTGCAAGCGCTACGAGAGCATCGCTTTCCCTGCCCTGCGTGACGAACTGGACAAACTGGCCGGGCACGCCGCGAAGACGCCAGATTTCGCGCCCCAGGCGATCGTCTTCGCCACTGCCTGCGATGTCCCCCCCGACGCCAAGGACAGGACTGCTGCCTACGCCCGCGCGCTGGGCCTGCCGCCTCCATACTACTGGGGCCGCCTGGAACTCGACGAGCGGCTCAAGGCCGGGTCAGGGTCTGATGAGGAGTTCTTCGGCCAGTTCCCGTCCCTGCGCGGACGTCTGCCCTATACAGAAGAGGACCAGCGCGCTTACCTGGATGCCGTGATCCAGGCATGCGCATACATCCGCTTGCCGGCGACGATGGGCGCAGATCGGGCGACGCTCCCGCTGGAACGGGTGTACGTGGCGCTCAAGGCGGATCGCTCTTCGCCCGCCGAGCGGCGCGCCAGCCACGAGTTTTTCCACGCCCTGGTCCAGGAACGGCAGGCCAGCCAGGGGGGTGACCTCTGGCGCACGGTGCGCGAGGTGGCCCGCTTCAACCCTCAGGCAGCCCGCTTTCTACAGTATGACCCTCGCTTCGCACCGCTGTTGGCACGTGAAGCGGACGAGGCTGGAGAGACGTGCTACCTGGCCGAGATCGTGCGCCGTCACCGCTGGCTGGTGTTGCTGGGCGATCCCGGCAGCGGCAAGACGACACTGGCACGCTGGCTGGCGCTGCAACTGGCGCGCGCGCTGCAGAAAGGGCCGGAGGCAGCGGCAGAAGTGCCGGCCGATCACGTGCGCCCCGGTGCGGACCCTGCGCAGGTGGAGCACCTGGGCGTGGCGCGGCTGCCGGTGCTGGTGCGGGTGGCGCACTATGCGGCGACGCGTTGGCATCGCGAACGCAAGGGCGAGGACACGCACCTGTCGTTGCTCGACTACATCTATAGCGGCCGCCACCTGGAGGGGGGACAGGGAGCCGTCCGGCGTGACGAAGCCTGGCGGGCCTTGATCGGCGAGTACGTGGCCGGGGGGCGTGTGCTCTTTATCCTGGATGGGCTGGACGAGGTGACAGATACCGCGCAACGGCACGAGATTGCAGCCGAGATCGAGCGGCTGATCGAGGGCCACGTGCGGGATGCGCAGGGACACACACCGCTGGACCCCGCTTACTATGCCGGCCTGGCATTGGCCGACGAGCCGGCGCAAGGGGGTGGCAGCCAGTTGATCGTCACCAGCCGCATCGTGGGCTACCAGGTGCATCCGCTGAGCGCTGAACTGGCGCATTTTGTGCTCCAGCCCATGGACGATACGGCCGTGCAGCGTTTTTGCCAGGCCTGGACGGCGGCCAGCGGCATGCTCGAGCAGGCCGGGGCGCTGCAGGAGGCGGTGCTGGCCCACCCCAACCCGCGCGTACGCGACGAGATGGCGCGCAATCCGCTGCTGCTGACCGTGCTCGCGCAGGTGTTTGCCGCCTCACCGGGTGGCCGCTTGCCCGAGCACCGCGCCGAGTTGTACGGGCGGGCGGTCCGGGCGGTCTTCGACCAGCGCCACGCGCACTGGGAGCAGTTGGCGGCCGACCTGGGAAGCCGGGATTTCCGGCGCATCATGACGCGGTTGACGGCGCACCTGGCACTGCAACTACACGCTAACCCCGATTATCCGGCCTCGCTGGCCGAAGAAGAGAGCGTGCGTGGCTGGCTGGCCGAGGCGGTAGCGGGCGAGATGGAACTGCTGCAGGCGCGCCGTGTAGACGATGTGGTCGAGGAGGTGCTGGCGGCGGCGCGCGAGTTGAGCGGCTTTTTCATCGCCCGCGGCCAGGGAGTGTATGGCTTCGTGCACCGGCAGTTCCAGGAGTACTTTGCGGCCCAGGCCTTGGCCGGGCGGCCTGACGCGCGCGAGGTCTGCCTGGCCCGGCTGGGCGATCCGGCCTGGCGGGAGGTGCTGTTGCTGGGCGTGGCGCTGAGCACGCCGCGCGCAGCCGCAGCGTTGCTACAGGCGGTGCTGGAGGCGCCCGACCCGACCGGGGGCCTGCTGCCGCACAACCTGCTCTTCGTCGCGGCGGCGCTGCGCGAACTGGAGCGGCTGCCTGCCGCACTCGTACGCCGGGTGGCAGAGGGGCTGATCGGCGCCTATCGCTGCGACGACAAAGGCCGCTTTGCGGCTTTGCATGAGCGGGTCAGGCGCGCGTTTGCCGCGCTGCCACGTGTGGTGGGAGGGGTTGACCCGGCGGGAGAGGTGCTCTGCACGGCGCTGCAGACTGGTGGCGTCTCGGAGACGGCGGAGGGCGGGCGGCTGACGCGCCTGGCAGCGGCCGAGTTGGTGATCGCATGTGGGTGGTACACCTCTGCCGTAGCCCAGGCGCTGGCGGCGGCCTGGCAGGCGTATGTGGAGCCAGCGGGCATGCTGCTGGTGGCGCTGGAACGCGCGCACGCAGCGCACCCGGAGCATTTTGCGGGCCGCTTTCTGCGCTTCCGCCAGGCGGTGGAGCGGGAACCGCGCCTGTGGAAGGTGGTGACGACTGCCTTCGCCTGGGCGGCCGTTGTGCGCGCTCTGTATCTGGTGCCGTGGGCCGACCTGGAACCGGAGGCGATCGTGCGCGACTCGGCGCTCACGGAGGGGGTGCTGGCGCTGTTGCGCGAGCGGCCAGAAGACGCAGCGGCGTTGCGGGCCTTTTTGATGGCGCATTTTGAAGAGGAGACGCCAGGGGGACGAGATGCGGTTCTGGCATTGGCCTATCTGGGTGACACAAGGGTTGTGCCGGCGCTGGCAACAGGTCGTGGCGAGAAGTGCACGCTGACGCGCGTGCTCCTCGCCGCCATGTCCCTTGACCTCGCCCTTGCCCGCGCCCTCGCCCCCGCCCGCGACCTCGACCTTGACCTCGACTTTGCCCTTGCCCGCGCCCTCGACTCCAACCTTGACCTCGACCTCGATCTAGCTATTGACCTCGACCGCGTCCTCAACCTCGCCCGCGACCTCGACCTTGACCTCGACCTCGACCTAGCTCTTGACCTCGACCGCGTCCTCAACCTCGCCCGCGACCTCGCCCGCGTCCTCGCCCGCGACCTCGCCCGCGACCTCGCCCGCGACCTCGACCTTGCCATCGACCTTGCCATCGACCTCGACCTAGCCATCGATCGCAACCTCGAGTATGCCCTTTATCGCGCCTGTGCCCTCGACCTCGACCTCGCCCGCAATCTCACCCCCCCCCGTGCCCGCATTGCAGAGATTATTCGCCGCATTGTAGCTGCCCAGGCTCGGGCGATGGCGCAGGGAGCACCGCCTGATGAGATCCACCAGGCACTCTCCTCAGCGTTGGAAGAGGCCCGGCGACTGGAGAGACTATGGGGTCCTTTTGAGGGGGTTATCGCCATTTGGGTCGCGCTGGGGCAGGCGTGGCAGAAACAGCCACCGTCGCCGACTGAATGGGCCACGTCTGGCCGTCCTGTGCTGGATGGGCCACGGCTGGCTGCGTTGAGCGCTGCGCTGGAACGAGGGGCGGAAGAGGGCCTGTTGCAGGTAGACTGGCCAGACCTGCTGCCCCGGCTGGATGGCCAGTCTCTGGCCAGATTGGACTATGCGTCGGCTCAAGCCACCCGGGCGCACCTGGCACGCTGGTTGACCGGCTTCTCTGCCCACACCCAGGAGGTTGAAGAGAATGCCCCCCTCATTGCCCGCCATGGTGCACTGCTGCTGGCCGAGATGGGGACGCTCACGCCCCAGATGGTGCCTCTGTTGTGCGCTTGCCTGATAGACGACCAGGACCTGACGCGCTATCGGGCCATGGCAGCGCTGAACTGCCAGCGGGCCGCCTCGGCGCTTGGCCGGGAGACGCTCGAGCAGATGGCGTGCTGCTATCGTTGCCCCGCCGCTTCTCTCGCCCAGGCAGACTGCCCGGCCGTGCAGGGTGGAGTCGCTTGCTGGCGCGAGACTCAAGTCCCCCAGGTTGCAGAAGCCTGGCTGGCCGACACGTATCTGGATTGGTCGCTCCATGAGATCGTACACGATCGCTCCGAGTGGTTGCGCGCCTGGGCCGACTGCGGTGACTCGGATCGAGTCGGGACTCGCATCCTGGGAAGCATACACCGCCTGGACGACGCGGCCTGGCCGGTCTTCTTGGAACTGCTGGCGGAGGGGGCGCCGCCAGTGCAGACGGCGCTCCTGGATGCGGCTTCCTGGCTGTTGCGGTTGGCGCGCGTGCCCGAGGCACACCGGGCAGCGTTGACGGCGTGTTTGCTGCACTTACTGGAGAGCAACGATGCTGGCGTGCGCAAGGGGGCGGTCGAGGCGCTGGGGTATGCGCCCCAGCCGGCGGAGGCAGTGATGGCGCGTTTGCAAACACCTGAGGCCCTGCAGACGCCAGGGGTATATACGGCGCTGGCGCGTCTGGCGGGCCGGGCCGGCGCTGCGGAGCGCGCGGCGATTGAGACGGTGCTACGCGCGGGCTTGCCGCTGGAGGAGGCGGTGACCGCGCTCGTGCGCCTGCACGCGGGCCAGAGCAGTGGGAAAGACTTTGACCTGCCAGCGTTGCTCGCTGCGTTGCGCCAGGACGTAGGCGATCCCGCCAGCCTGTTGGCGGCGCTGCTGCGCGCCGGGACGGACGACGACGGGTGGGGTGCTCACCACGAGCGGATCGTCGCGCTCGTCTGCGAGTGGGTGCAGCGCGGAGACGTCGCCCGCCTGGGCGATTTGCTGGCGGCGTTGGAGACGGCGCTGCGCGGTGACGCCTGGCCACCCAAGCGCATCGCGCTGGCGGCGGTGGCCGCCTGCGCTGAGGTGATGCCGGACGCGCTCAACGCGGCACGGCCTCGGGCGGACCTGGAGGCATTGCTGGTAGAAAGTGCCCGCGTGGCCGACAGTTTCACGGCTCGCCGCCAGGCGGTCAATGCGTTGAGCCACCTGCACAGCGCCGCCCCCGCTGCCGTAGTGGCGTTGCTGGCGGCCAGCCGGGACGTGGCAGCGGTGCAGCAGAATGCAATGGCGGCGGCAGGCCGCTTTCAGCACCTGGCGCCAGACTTTGCCGCGGAGGATGCGTTGGACCCGCTGGCGGCGGCGTTGAGCGGTGAGAGTGCGGCAGCGGCCTGCGTGGCGGCGCGGCTGCTGGCGGCGTTGGGGAGCGCGCCGGCGGCGGTGGAGGTGGCCGGGTTGCGCCAGCGCATCGCGCGCATGCTGAGCGAGGCGTTGCGTCAGGAAGGGGTGGGGCGGGATGTGTATCTGCTATCGTCGGAGAGCGAGATCAAACACGAGGGTACGCTGGGTCAGGCGCTGTTCGACGCGCTGGTGGCGGTGGTGGGGTTGCCGGAGTGACACCTATGCCTGATCGCCTGCTCGATCGAGAATCCTTCGCCGCGCACGTCGAGGCGGCCACGCGGCTGGCCGGCTTTACCGTCGAGAAACGAGAGGGGCTCGACCTGTACGTCGTCGTGCACGGCCAGCCGCTGCGCTGCAACCTGGACAAGGTCTACTCGGCCTACCAACTCTCTCCCCACCGCCTGGACGACATCGTCCACGTGCACCTGGAAGCGCTCCGCGGTGTGCCGCCGCCTCCCCCGCCGCCGACCGAAGAACAGGCGGCCGAGTCCTTCTTGCCCATGCTCAACCCGGCGCGCTGGCTCGAGCAGGTGCAACGGAAAGAGGTCACGCCGCTGGCGTACCGTCCCTTCGTCGCCGGGCTGGTCATCACCTACGTGTTCGACTTTCCCTACCATCGCGCGTACGTGAACGAGGGGATGCTGGCCAAGATGATCGGGCCATCGGGGGCCACGTTCGGCGCGCTCCACGAGTATGCGCTGGAGAACCTGCGCAAGCGCACGACGAGCAACGACTACGAGACGCACGGGTTGCGCGACAAGATCATGGTCGCGTGCGAGACACACGACGGGTACGCGGCCACGCGCGTCCTGTTGCCGGACCTGCTGGAAAAGTGGGCCGCTCGCATCCCTGGCCGCATGCTCATCGGCATCCCGAACCGCGATTTCCTGATCGCGTTCAGCGACCGCAATCCGGCGCACGTGGC
>Ga0315285_10000163_pt1 | contig 64854 bp, 51 predicted proteins | sample YL17G09_36_MG_FD_203698 | JGI IMG/M metagenome (GOLD analysis project Ga0315285, IMG submission 203698) | Sediment microbial communities from Yellowstone Lake, YNP, Wyoming, USA - YL17G09_36 | ecosystem: Environmental > Aquatic > Freshwater > Lake > Sediment | place: USA: Wyoming | collected... | reverse complement strand
CAAACTACTAGCCGCCTAAAAGCGGCAGCAAGCTGCCGCACTCCATATCAGAACTGTCCCTTGAACTGATCGGCGTTTAAAGACGAGAAAACGAGAGAGAGTAATCAGTCATTAGTGCGAGCGAGCTTCCTGGGGGCCCTGCACAAGGCCGTGCGGGCCTCCGTGGCCGTGTGCTGGATGGCCGAATACCACCAGATGATCCGCGATCATCTGTACAACTCGATCGGCTACTCGAAACTCGTGCCGGGACTGTACACCCAGTTGGGTTGGGAGGATTTGGCCGGACTCCATCTGCCCGGCCACCTCATGACGATCAACGGCCTTCGCGACCAACTCTACCCCCTCAAAGCCGCACAAGACGCCGTCGAAAAGATAAAACGCATTTTCGACAAAGCCGGCCTGCCGGACCACTACCACGGCCTCTTCTTCGACGCCCCGCACGAGTTCAACCTCGATATGCAAGCCCAAGCCTTCGCCTGGCTGGACAAGCAACTCGCGCATCTATAAGAAATAGGCAGGCCCCGGGTATTTACCCCGGTTTTCCCGTCCCCGGCTCCTGCGTCCCCTAATTTGGTTTCAGGAGTCTGAAACCAAGCCACTGGGATTTCTCATCAGGACCATTGAAAGGTTCAAAGCCCCACGCGCCGCAACTGTCCCAGTAGTCGGGCGACGTTTGGGAGAAGCCCCCTCTCTTCATCCTGTAATGGGGGTCCGCTTCTGCGGGTTCCCATGCACTGCCATCGGAAGGCACATCATGGTTCCAGTGGAATTTGTCCTGAACCCATTCGGATACGTTTCCACTCATGTCATAAAACCCCCATGCATTGGGTTTCTTGCCACCGACATCATGGATAGATCCGTCCACCCAAGCGTAGTCATGAATGGCGCTCGTATCGTCGCCCCAATAGAAGCGGGTCGACGCTCCCGCCAAATAGGCGTAGTGCCATTCGGAGTCACTTGGCAAACGGAACTGCATTGTCGGATTGATTTGGTTAATTCGTCTCAAGAAGTCCTGGACATCATTCCAAGAGACAGACTCGACGGGTCTATTGTCAGTCGTGTTTCCTTCTTGAAAGAAGGAAGGATTCTGTCCCATGACATTCTTCCATTGGGCTTGGGTAATCTCGAACTTGGACAACCAGAACCCTCTCTCGAAAGTGACCATTATATCCTTCCATTCACCTTCATGATCGTGACCTTCGACATCGCGCCAGGCGCTCTTGCTGTATATTTTTTTATCCGGGGGCAAAGGGCTCACTAATTTGCCTGGTGGACACCACACAAAGCGGATGCCGGCAAAAGTCGCTTCTTCGCCAGCGGCGCGACTGGCCGGCAACGTTGTTGAGATACTCGTGGCTTTCTTGAACATCCTTAAGGACGGAATAGCCAGGATGGCGATCAAGGCGACGGCAGCTATTGCGATCAGTACCCAAATGCGACGGCGCCGATCCCTGCGTGCGTCGTTTGGGGTGGCGATTTGCTGTCGTGGCGCATGCGTAGTGTCGCGGACGTTAGCGCTTAACGCGGCTTCACATCTGCTCAGAGCCGTCAAGACGGATTGGTTCTCGGGGAAATTTTCGGCAAGTTGTCTGAGCAGGTCGGCGGCTTTGCGGTACCGACCTTCCGCATAATACTTGGTTGATTGACGCCACATCTCTTCTGCGGTTGTCTTATCCATCTTGCTGATCCTCCTGGTCAGTCTTAAGTTATCATAGGTGGGCCGCTCTTATCCATTTGATTAGGCTTCGTGCCCCCCGGTTTTGGCAGCCCTCAAATTGCCGGGAAGCGGTGGAGAGGCTGGTTCTACAATGGTCAGAATTGGCCTTTGAACTGGTCAGCGTTTTGTTTTGTGATGGCGGGGCAGGGGATGAGGTAGGTTTTTTCAAGGGGCTCGCCTTTGAGTTTTTTGAGGGCGAGTTGGATGGCGGTTCTGCCTTCTTGTTCGGGCTGTTGGTAGCTGGTGCCGGTGAGCCTTCCGGCTTTGATGGCGGCGATGGCTTCTTCGCTGCCGCCCATGCCGACTACGGCGATATCGGGCCGGCCGGCGTCTCTGCAGGCGTCGGCGACGGCGATGGCTTGTGGGTCGCCGTGGACGTATGCGCCTTTGATTTCGGGGAACTTCTCGAGGAGCGTCTGCATCTCTTTGATGGCCTTGCCCCTGTCGCCTTCGTGGGGGACGCGGGCGAGGATCGTGATCTCGGGGTAGTCTTTCAAGACGTCGCGCAAGGCCTTCGAGCGGGCGAGTTCAGGGCCAGTGCCGAGGTGCTGGTGAAACTCGACGATGCCGCCTTTGCCGCCGATGGCTTCAACGAGTATCTTGGCGGACGTGACGGCGCCGTCATAAGTGTCGGTGCCGCAGAAACATTCGTATTGGCAGCCTTCGGCGACTTCGCGGTTAACGAGGATCACGGGGATGCCGGCGGCGTTTAACGCCTGCACGCCACTGACGAGCGGCTCTTTTTTCATTGGCACCAGGCACACGACGTCGACTTGGCGGGCGATCATTTCCTGTATCTGCTGGATCTGGATAACGGGATCTTCTTTGGCGTTGAGGATCGTGACGTCTGCGCCGAGCTTTTTGGCTTCGTCTTCTGCGCCGAGCCGCATGTTTTGCCAGTAGGGGTCGTCGAGCGTCATTAGGAAACCGATTTGGGGGCGGTGATCACCGGAGGGGGCGTTTGAACAAGACGCCAGAGTTAAAGCGGCAGCGAGAGGTAGAAGAAGGATGAAACAATGGCTTGAACCCTCAGCCTTGAGCCGTGGAGAAAAGTCGGATCTGTCCGATCGGTCGGATCCGTCGGATCTGTGCGACGTTTTCGAGCGTGTGTTGAGCATTTTCAAGCCCTCGCTTTCGCGGTTTTTTTTCGGACGGTGACGTCGACGGCGACGACGATGAGGATGATGAGGCCGCGGACGATGTTTCTGTATTCTTCGGTGATGCCGAACTGGGTGAGGAGGTTTTCGATGACGGATAGGAGCAGCAGGCCGATCAGGGTGTAGAAGAGCCCGCCGCGGCCGCCGCCCAATGGTGTGCCGCCGACGATGACGCTGGCAATGACGATCATTTCGAGGCCCTGGTAGCTGGCGGCTTGGGCCGTGTTCGACATGCCGGTGTAAACCAGCGCCGCCACGGCGCACGAGACGCCGCATAGCGTGTAGGTCAGAGTGCGGACGAGGGACGTGTTGACGCCGGCAAGCCAGGAGGCGGTTTCGTTGCCGCCGACGGCATAGACGTAGTGGCCGAAGCGCGTCTTCTTGAGCAGGATGGCGGACAGCACGAAGATGGCGACAAAAATGAGGATGGGCAGCGTGAGGCGGTACGGCGTGCCGAACAGACCGATCCGGCCCCAGTAGAACTGGCGAAACGCCTCTCGCAACGCGCCGGGCACCTCGATGCTCTGTCCGCCGTGGGTGAGTACGAGCGCAATTCCGCGGAACACTAGCATCGTGCTCAGGGTCACTACAAACGGGTTGACGCCGACGTAAGCGACCAGCAATCCGTTGGCGGCGCCGAGGACAAGGCCCGCGCCGAGCGTGGCGAAAACGGCCGCCGTAACCGCGACCGGCGCGCTCGCGGATGCGGTTGCGGTGAGCGTGATCACGGCGACGACGCCGCACACGGCCGTGATTGACGCGACGCTGAGGTCGAACCCGCCCGCCACCATGACGAACGTCATTCCGCACGCGATGACGCCGATGCAGGCGGCGTTGGTGAGGAGGTTGTCAACGAGGTTTCGCCAGGTGAAAAAGGTTTCGGTGCGGACGGACGAGACGACGCAAAGGGCCACGAGCAGAAGGAACACGCTGGCGGTCTGGATGGTCTGAAACGAGACGCGGCGCGGGGCAATGGGCGCAGCGACTGCGGGTGCCGAGTTCATGACGCGTCGTATTTCCCGTAATGGCGGATGGCCTCGAACATGGCCAGGACGTTTTCGACGGGGGTCTCTTCGAGTATCGAGTCGTGGCTGGCGCCGGCAATGTATCCACCGCCGGGTTTCATGATGTCGAGCACTTCGCGCGTCTTTTGGCGGACGAGGTCGGGCGTGCCTTTGATCAGGACGTGGTGCGAATCGATTGCGCCGTTGAACAGGATGCGGTGGCCGAAATTCGCTTTGAGCGCGGCGAGGTCCATCCCACGGCACGACGGTTGCACGGCGTGAATGCCGTCGAGCCCGATCTCGATCATGGCGGGGAGAAGGTCGACGAAACTGCCGCAACAATGGAGCATGACAAACTTGTCGTAGGCGTGGCCGAGGTCGACGAATTTTTTCAAGTGGGGCAGAATAAACCGGCGAAACAACTCCTCGCTGAGAAGCGGGCCGTTTTGCGAGCCGAAATCGTTGCCGATGAACAGGATGTCGATCGAGCCGGCGGCGGCAGCGAAGATGCGTGCGTTGACATCGAGGTAGAATTGAACCACATGGTCAAAGACGGCGTCGACGAGATCCGGGTCTTCATACATTTTGATCATCAGGTTGTCCATGCCGACGAGGTCGCACACGTCGTGCCAGAACGGCGACCACGCCCCGCCGAGGATGGCGTACTGGCCTTTGTACGGGGCGGTATCGTCCATGATGTTGGCGGGGTCGAACCAGTCCGGGCCGGGCCAGGCATAAGCGTGGACTTGATCGATGTTGGCGCCGGCCAACGGGGCGGAGAGGGCCATGCCGTAGCCGATGCCGTGGCGCTCGACGCCGAACGGCGTGCGCGAGGTCGCCCGTGGCGAGAGCGGCGGCTCGGGGCCGACGTAAGAGGCATAGACGCGGCGGAAATCGTCGCCCAGCCAGACACGGAGGCCTTCGTCATCGAGGCCCAGATATTGGCGGGCTTTCTCCCAAAATTCGGGGGACGACCCGCACCATGCGGGCACCCGGTCGCCTTCGACGTGGTCAAATGCCGCCATCACCCGCTCGCGCGGCGTCAATCCCAATGGAACACCTCTTCCATGTTGGCCCACCACTCGCCGGCGGCGCGGTTTTCGACCGGGGCCTGACACGGCTTGCAGACGGCCCACCATTTTTGAGTTGTCTCGTCGGCAGCCATTTTAGCCATATCGGCGTCGAAATCCTTGCCAACGTACTCGAAATAGGCGAACAGATAGCCATCCTTATAGTAGATGGAGTAGTTGCGGATGTTGCACTCGGTGATTTTCTTGAGAACATCGGGCCACACGGCCGCGTGGAGTTTCTTGTACTCCTCGAGTTTCTCCGGCCAAACCCGAATCACTTGCCCGTACCGCTTCATGTGTTTTCCCTCCCGTTCAAAACCTGCTTCACGTATCCTTGCATTGCGGGGGGGTGATTCTCAAGTTGCTCAGGGGGTGGGGGCCGGATGCAAGAAGCTCCCTGCACGGATACTGCTTGCACAGGGAGCTTCGCTGCTCGAATCAACCGAAGAGGCCCGCTTACGGCAGCGGCCCCACGTGGTATGGCCTCATCATCTCGTTGTCTTCGTGATCGATGATGTGGCAGTGCCACACGTATCGGCCGGGCAGGTCGAACCGGGCCGTTATGGTCGTGACCTCGTCGGGATAGGCTATCACGGTGTCCTTGAATCCGGTTTCCGCGGGTTCGGGCGGGCTGGACACGCCCGTGGCCACATCTGTTCTACCAAGCACCTGGAACATGACCTGGTGCACATGGATGGGGTGGGCGTCCATCGTGAAATTGTGGATGTTCCAGATTTCCGTGTCGCCGGCCATGGGATTCTCCGTGACCGGAGCCATCCACTCGAGCGGCCCATCGGCCAGGGTTCCGAGCAGCGCGGCCCGCGGCCCGACGTCTTCCAGAACCGCGGAATCCTGTTCGTTGAGCGTGACGTCGCGCGTGGTGACCGCGGCAGCGGGGGACGACACAGCCGGGAGGTTGAGCTTATCGGGCGGCAGGCTGGTGTCGTGCCCGAGCAATGGCCCGACGACGAACTTCATTACTTGGCCGGTCGTCAGCGGGTCGGCGTACTCGAAATCGGTACCCGGTATGCCCCCTCCGAACGGTTCGTCCGGTCCTTCATTGATAAGGAACACCTTGGTCCCCTGGGGCAGGCCGGTAAAATCGACAATCATGTCGGCCCGCTCCGCCGGGGCTATCAAAAGCGAATCGAGCATCACGGGTGCTGGAAGGAATCCGCCTTCGGCGCCGATCTGCCAGAACGGCAAGGCGGCCACGCCCGGCCTGACCGTGGCGTCCCCCGTCACCATCTTGAGGATGAAGAACCGGCTGTTGCAACCGTTGAGCAGGCGGAACCGGTACCGGCGCGGCTCCACCGTCAGGAACGGCCACGTCCGCCCGTTCGCCACAATGGTGTTGCCGAAGAACTCCGGGTTCCAGATGGGCGAGATGTCGCTGTCCGGGATGTAAGGCCCGCTGAACCCATCGAAGTACTCACGGCTGTCGGGGAAGAACAACGAGCCGTCGTCATTGAACGAGCGGTCCTGAATGACGATGGGTATCTCGTAGTATCGGGTGCCGGGCGGATCCCCGAGGGCCGGTGCGGGCGCGGGCAGCGTTGTGAGGGTAGTACCGTCGCTCGTGGTACTCAGGGTGCGAGGAAGCCCGCCAACCGCGTCCGTGGGCCCCCCGCGCAGCAAATAGAATCCGGCGGGGCCGGCATAGACGTTCAGGCGCGTCATGCCTAAGGTGTGGTCGTGGTACCAGAGCGTTGTGGCCCGCTGATCGTTGGCGTACTGGAACACGGCGGAGCCGGGCGTCCAGGGCTGCTGCCACTTAGCCTCGAACTTGGCCTTGAACTGGTCGTACCAACTGCCGACCGTGGCATAGTCAGTGGGGATATTGGCGGCGTCAGGCAGGAACCATGCTTCGGGGTATCCGTCGCCTTCTTCGTCGACGTGGGCGCCGTGGACATGCGTAACCATGGGAACCGGCCCCGTGTACGGCGCCGGGTCCATGCCCCGCATATCGCGCATCTCGATTCCACCGGGCGGGTTGGCCCAGTGCAAAGTCTGATCGACTGCGAGCAGGTGCGGGAGATAGTCGCCCGCGGAGTCCACGAGTCCGTTAATCCACTTGACCCGCAAGGGGGTATTCACCTTGGCTTCAATGGTAAATGCCGGGTAGTTGAAGCTGTTGGGATGTAGAGCGGAACCGTAGCTCCACACCGTGGTAGGCGGCAGCTCCGTGGGCAAAATCTGTTGGACGAACTGCTTGATGGCAATCTCATAGTAGTCGACGTTCTTGCCGCCGCGAACCTTGATCTTCCCGGCGCGCGGCATGGCGGGAGGGATGACCAACGGCAGGTCATACTTGGATATGTCCATGGGGTCCAGGATGGCTGTCAACTGTTTGCCGGAACTGGCTCCGATTGCCGGGCACCCTGCGGTCATCATCGCCGTACCCGCCAGAGCCCCTGATTTCAGAAACTGCCTCCTCGATATTTTCATGAGAGTTTCCTCGCCTGGTTTTCCACGGCAATGGCCGTGCCTCCTGTTGAGAAGAATCGTGACCGATGAGGTCAGGTGCTCGTTTCGCCTTCCAGCTTGATGTAAGACAAACGGGACAGTCGCAGAAATTCCTGGGTGAGCCTGATTAAAGCCCGATTATGGCCGGGTACGCGTGCGGGAACGTGCCTCATCGAGGAGGCCGGCCATCCGGGCGACGAGATCCGGGTTTTCGGCGGCGACATTTTTGGATTCCGCGAGGTCGTTTGACAGGTCGTACAACTCGCCGGCAACCGCCGCCGCGCCGTTCCCTTGTTTCTTTGCCGGCTCGATGTACTTCCATTGGGCTTGGCGGATGGCGAGCCGGGCATGGCCATTTTGCTGCAAGACCAGGTGGTCGCGCACGGGCGTGTCCTTGCCTTCCAATGCGGGGAGCGCGTTGAAACTGTCGGGCCCGGCGTTGTCGGGAAGTTCGTGTCCGGCCACGGCGGCGGATGTCGCCATCATGTCCACCAGCCCGATGGTCTGGTCGGACTTTGTCCCTTTCTCGATGCGCCCGGGAAACCGCGCCAGGAACGGGATGCGGTGGCCGCCCTCGTAGAGCATGCCCTTGTTGCCGCGAAGCGGGCCGTTGGGCGGCTGGAGTGCGTGGAGCGGGTTGGTGCCGTCGTCGTAGGTGTTTTTGATAGCGCCGCCGTTGTCGCTGGTGAAGACGACGAGGGTATTTTGGGCGAGCGCGAGCCAGTCGAGTGCCTCGAGGATTTGGCCGACGCACCAGTCAAGCTCGTGGATAGCGTCGCCTCGAGTGCCGCACTCGCTGGTGCCTTTGAACCGAGGGTTGGGCGCCATGGGTTCGTGAATGTCGTGCGGCGAGAAGTACAGGAGGAAGGGCCGCTGCCGGTTCTGTTCGATGAACTGGACGGCTTTGCCCGTGAGCACGTCCGCCATGTCTTCGTCCACCCATCGGGCCGATTTGCCGCCGGACATATAGCCGATCCGGCTGATTCCGTTGACGATGGTTTTGGAGTGGGAGGGGTCGGCTTTCATCTTGAGCAGCTCGGGGTAGTCGGCGCCCGTTGGGTCGTCGCCGACTTTATCGCCGTAACTCACGCGGATTGGGTCGGCGGGATCGAGGCCGACCACGCGGCGGTTTTCAATGTAAACGCACGGCACGCGGTCATTCGTGGCCGGGTAGTAGAAGGCATAGTCAAACCCGAGGTCGGCGGGACCGGGGGAGATCTCGCCGTTGTAATCGACGGGCTTTTCCTTAGTGCCGAGGCCCAGGTGCCATTTGCCGACAAGTCCTGTTGTGTAATTTGCGTCCTTCAGTACGGACGCGATAGTCGGCCGCGCGGGATTGATCGAGCAGGGATCGACGCCGCTGAGGATATGGTCACCGTCGGGATTGCGCCAGGCGTACTCGCCCGTCATGATGCTGTATCGCGTAGGCGTGCAGACCGAGGCGGTCGAGTGGGCGTCGGTGAACTTGACGCCCTCGCGGCCGATGCGGTCGATGTTGGGCGTCTTGACCTTCTGCGCTCCATACCAGCCCACATCACCGTAACCGATATCGTCGGCCAGAATGAGGATGATGTTTGGCAGCGGTGGGGTGACTGCCGCTGCAGAGTGGGTTGCCAACGCCGTAGCGGTTCCAACGACTCCTTTGATAAATCTCCGGCGCGAAATCATGGCCTCATTTCCTCCAACTTGTTGTGTCATATCATTCATTTTTGCACTAAGGCTTGATTTCTTCAAACTCCAGGATTTGGACGTGCGGTTTGGCATGAGTTGTAAGTGCACCACTTGCGCAATTGCATGCTCTGGAGTAGACTACAACTCGGCATCCGATGAAGTCAGCACAACGCGACGACGAAGTCGACGATGCGGACAGTTGCAGCTATCCGCGGCACAATGTTTATCTTGACGCGTACAAAATCGGCCGGTATGAAGTGACCAACGCCCAGTTCGCGGAGGTCCTCAACTACGCCTCGGATCATGGTTATCTTCAAAGTTATTGGGATGAACCCTATGCCGGCGAGGGCGACAGTGTCTACTCGCACGGCTACGAGATCCTGAGCGTGGCGGGTGTCGAGCAGTTCCTGCAGATCGACTTCGTGGACGGCGAGTTTGTGGTCGAAATGCGCGACGGGCTCTCGATGGAAGACCATCCGGTTATTCTTGTGACGTGGTACGGTGCGGTGGCCTACTGCAACTGGCGCAGCGAGATGGAAGGGCTCAATCCGGTCTACGACTGGACCACGTCTGACGGTGTGGAAAGTTCACACGCTGTTTGCCGCCGCTGACCGAAGCCCCGTCGGCTGCTACGACATGAGCGGAAACGCCGAGGAATGGGTGCATGACTGGTCATCTTGCGACTACGACGCCGGAAATCAGACAAATCCCACGGGGCCGGCATCCGATGAGTATGGCTATCGGATGACGCGCGGCTACAACTATGACACAAGCTCCGCGCCCGGAAAATGGTGCCGCACCGCCGCCCGCCTCGAGCACAGCGCGGAGTTGGGCACCCAAATGATTGGTTTCCGTATCGCGCGGACCGGCAACTAGACAAGACACTCGTTATTACGGTTGGGCGGCATTGGGGAGCAGCCCGTGGAAAGCGAGAATCGAGAGGCTTGTTTTGAGGGCGGGCGACTGCCCTGTGCGCGACGGGTCGGGGACTGTGACCGCCGGGCGTATTGCGGGCCGGCGCAGCAACTCGATGCTGAAGTCACTTCCACGGCGGTGGAACTCGCCACAGCGACCGGATCTGGCGATGGCTCCTTGACATCATGATGTTTTGATGCTACTCTTCCGTACGGAGGTGAGAACTATGGAAGCAAGGCGTTCCACAATCTATTTCGATCCGGAGCTTCATCGAGCCTTGCGAGTCAAGGCCGCTCATACGCGTCAATCGATGTCGGACCTGGTGAACGACGCGGTTCGCATGGCTCTTCGTGAGGATCAGGAGGATTTGGCTGCATTCGACGAACGCGGTCACGAACCTACGATGACCTACGAAGCCCTTCTGAAAGACTTGAAAGCGCATGGAAAGATATAAGCTGGCCTTCAAGAAATCCGTGGGCAAGGACCTTCGATCCGTTCCCAAGAAGGGTGTTGCCCGGATCTTGAGGTGCTTCGGCGCCTTGGCGGAAGACTCCCGCGGGCAGGGCACCGAGAAGCTGTCCGGCCAAAGCCGGTACAGAGTTCGTCAAGGCGCATATCGCATAGTTTACGAAGTTCAGGATGACACACACAGGGTCGTTGTGGTAAAGGTCGGACACCGGCGCCAAGTTTACAAGAAAGGTAAGTGACCGCCGCGGCCCCGCGGGAGTTGGGCTCCGATCGAGGGCCTTACTGGTCTTCTCGGGCGCGCATCCGGCGCATACGCGCACGACCCGAGCGCGTTGACACCGGCCTATTTTAATCCTATGATAACGGGCCGGCGGAGAGCTGTTCTGGGAAAGGGCGGAAGGGGCCCATGGCCTTCTGGTTTACGGGCAACATGCGCTCCAAACTCTGGGGAGGGATGGGACTGTATATGCGGTGTGTATTTGATCCTGGTTTCGGTCTTGTTCTTGCTTCTGGCCGGGTGCGCTACCACGAAGAATACGTTCGTTCTGGCGCCACATCCCGCGGGCAACGTGGGCACGGTCGGCGTCACCAACTCGATGGGGCACGGTGAAGTGAGCGGAGTGGGGGAGACCGTGCTCGTCGATAAGGCCGGCGTCGCGCCGCGGCTCGGCGGCCAGATGGATCAGGCGAAGATCGACAAGATGTTTGCCAAGGCGCTCGCCGCCGAACCCCCGCAACCCAAGGTGTTCCTGCTCTACTTCAAAACCGAGTCGGCCGACCCCGACAAAAACTCCATGACGCTCCTGGACTCAGTCGTTCAGGAGATCAAGAACACCAATTCGCTCGATATCGGAATCACCGGCCACACCGACCGCAGCGGCGAAAAAGACTACAACATGCAACTCTCGCTCAAACGCGCCAAGGAAGTCCAGCGGCTCCTCGTCGACCGCGGCATACCCGTCGAGCGGTTCAACATCGAGTACAGCGGCGAAGGCGACCTCCTCGTACCCACGGCCGACAACGTCCACGAACCACGCAACAGACGCGTCGAAGTCGTCGTTCGATAACCGCGGCAAATAGAGCGGCGCGCGTGCATTGTGCAGTCCCCGTCGCGCATCGTCACGACGCGCTCCTCTCCTTATCCATCGGCCGGTTGCCCACCGGCAAGAGGCAGCGGCGCTGTGGCTAAGCGATGACGCAAACGCCCGGTCGGGCAAAAGAGAGGAGAATAACCACCGAGAATAAGTGGTCTGTCCCCACTGGATTTGCACGGTCAAATGGGAAGACTTCCCCACGCGCAGCCATTGCCACGCTTGGTCATCGTCGCCCATTCATTTCCTGAACCGGATCGTGCTCGGGATCGTCCCCACATCCGTCGGCGGCGCGAGTTATCGCATCAGCCCGCACCTGTCGGGTCTCGATTGGGCCAAGGGCGCGAGCGCCTCGGTGCGCGGGCCCGTGGAAGTGTCATGGCGCAAAGAGGGAGACGTAATCAACATCGAAGCCAAGGCGCCAAAGGAAGTCGAGCTGACACTCGAAAGCAACGATTCCCTAAAGGGGCTTAAGGTGAATTACCGCCGTGCCGAATAAGCCTGTGCTAGCATGATGTTTGGAGAAAGGCACAGGAAATAGGGGGGTGTACCCATTTCCTGTTCCCTATTTCCTCTATTTCCTATATCGCTATCTACTGAAGCATCCGTGGCGCGAATTCGATACTTGCTTCCCCATTTGGTCCGTAGGAACCGCGTCAAATAAATCTATGGTGACCGCTTCCATTAGTTACCGCTGCACCATTCGGTATAGAGTTGTGGTTGGCATCAGAGCAATCCGTGCAACCTTTTCTTCGCATTGGCATTCTATGATCAAGAGAGCCATTGCGCACAGGAGCGATTAGGTGAAGAACATACTGAGGGTTCGTCAAGCCCATCGAATTCCTTCGCCGGAAACATGTCCAACCGAAACGCAGGGAGAAGCAGACCTTGTGGAGCGTGCCAAGAAGGACCCGGCGGCCTTTGGAGCGCTTTTCGAACTCTACTACGGCCCGATAATCTCCTACGCGTTCCGGCGAACTTTGGATATGCATGTTGCCGAGGACGTTACCGCGAACACTTTTCTCAAAGCGCTAAAAGGAATCGGCAGATATCGGCATAAAGCCCCTTTCCGGGCGTGGCTGTTCAAAATTGCCACCAATGAACTCCGGATGCATTGGCGCTATGCCCGACGGCACAGTCGCCAAAGAGAAGGGCAGAATTGGAGAACATACGTTGGCAACTCCGTCAGCATCGTTCCTAAAGTCATTGATCAGCAGGAAATTGCAGAAGCCATGGAGCGGTTCGAGCGCCTCCGTAATGCTTTGCTTGAGCTGCCTGAACCGTATCAGTCTGCCCTCGTGTTGCGGTATTTTGAAAAATTTACTTATGAAGAGGTGTCTGTTGTTCTGGGAAAACGCTGTGGAACAGTGAAATCATTAATCAGCCGCGGCATCAGGCGCCTTCAAGAGCGGTTGGCGTGAAACGATGCAACCAAATCTCAACAACGGCATTTTTCTCAGCAAAAAGGAGGCCTTTTCATGAATTCTGACAAAGACATTGAGAAGCTTCTTTCCGAAATGCCGATCCCTGAGGTGGTGGAAGGTGAGCACAAAGCATGGCTCAGGGCACAATTGCTGGCAAAGCCAAAACAAGGTATTAATGACATTTTTGCTGCTCACAAGCGGCTTGTATTGGCTGCGTCCCTTCTCCTGGGTATTGTCCTGACAGCCATTTACGCATACACGGCGTCAGCGCCCAAGGCCTTTGCGGAAACACTCAAGGCCTTACAAAATGTGACTTCAATGAAATGCAGCGTGTCGTTTGAACTTCCGGGCGAAAAGCCCAGAAATGACACTATGTATTGGGTCGCACCGGACAAGCTCAGGATGGATTTTGGCAGCGAAGAATATCCTATCCATGAAACCAAGTGGTTCGAAGGAAACACACTCACCGTAGTGGATTATAAGAAGCGTTCTGCGGTCGTCATGGTTCAGGCCATTGCCGACACCGCTTGTGCACAGGAAGGCGTTTCGAACTTTGCCACGCCTGGCGCTTTCGCGGAAATCATCAGGCAGATGTCTGGAGTCATGTCAGAGAAAGAACAGGACGGTCATCGGGTAATCACGTATCAAGCTCCGGACGGAAGCTCTATGGAGAGCACTCTTGATCGTGAGACACACCTTCCTCTCATGATTACGATAAGAAGGGCGACTGGAAAGCCTGCCACTATGATCCAGCGCATGGAGTGGAATGTATCTGTTGCCTCGGAATTGATGACGCCTTTGATTCCAGACGACATCAAAGTGACAACACTGGACTATACGGAAAACGGATACCCCTTTGACGTTCGTCCAGGCGATGGTGTTGGCCCCGTCCGCTTTGGCATGACCAGGGAAGAGGTAATTCAAGCGTTGGGCGAACCCGACGCGGAGCCTTTCGAAAACATGGGCCTCCTCGCATACTATCGCCATGGAATCGAGGTCAGCATTGACAAGAAGAAAAAGGATGTGTTTTGGATTAGCATGGTGGTGCACGAAGCCCTCGATTTGCCGTATAAAACTTTCACGGGCAAAACCGCAGAAGGAATCGGAATCGGCTCAACGGAAGCCGAGATTGTAGACGCTTTTGGGGAAACCGAGCGAGAAGTATCTGAACACGACGTCGTCACACTCCGGTACCCCGAGCGCGACATCTCGTTCACCCTTCAGTCTGGTTTGGTCAAGAAATGGGGAAAAGAGGCTCGCGTTACTGCGATAGTCATGACCAAACCAAGATAAAGATATCATTCTTCTGGCTGTCGTGGAAGAGACTTTTGACGGCCGTGGATTTGCTCACTCATGGAGATTAGGACGAGAAACTCTGCAAATGCGGGACAAAATAGTGCGCAGCCACCTGTTTCTTTCGCTCACTTCACATACTGAACGATAAAGTCCAGATAGCCTTTTCTTCCTCCGGCTTTGTTCCACCTGTTAACCGACTTAAGAATCCTCTTGAGACACAGAACGATCTCGTCCGTGGTTATCGGAGTTATTTCCTTTGATGGCGTTCCCGCAAGGTGTCCCCGGCCAAGCCGCCATTCACACGTTTCCCGGAGCGTCCTCATGAGAAGTTGTTCTAAGTCTGAAAGACGGGCATTTCGCGGCTGCCGCCCCGAATTCTCCGCAACGTAACCATCCAACACCGATTCCAACACTCGCATGACATCATAATCGGACATTTCCCGATGTTCTTTGTACGTGGTGACTATCGCAAACTCGATGTTCTGCAGCACGTCAGGATACTTGCCTTCGATCGGACTCATTTCGCACCTCAAGCAAAACGGTATGGAAGTTTACAGCAAGAACGATGATCGTGGCGCATTTGCGTGGCCATCCGCCATTTTCGGCACGGTCCATAATCCGTGGTCCGTGATTACTTACCTTGAAAATGCGGCGTTGACTGCGGGATGTGCATGGTGTATAATTAGGGCATGATTTCCCGCAAGACAGACCTCGAATTAGTCCGTGTTGCGCTGAAGCGCAGCCGTATTGTGGCGTTGTTGGGACCGCGTCAATGTGGAAAGACAACGTTGGCGCGCGAGTTCGTACCGGTCGAGTCCCTTAACTATTTTGACTTGGAAGAGCCCGCGAGCTTAGCCCGCCTTTCTGAGCCGGAAACCGCATTGCGTCCGCTCAAAGGGCTGGTCATAATCGACGAAATCCAGCGTCGCCCGGATCTGTTTCCTCTGCTGCGGGTTTTGGCGGACCGCAGACCTCTCCCTGCTCGATTCCTTATTCTTGGGAGCGCCTCGCCGCATTTGTTGAAACAGTCTTCTGAAACCCTGGCGGGCCGTTTGGAAACGGTTCCGCTTGAAGGCTTCCGCCTAACGGATCTTGGCGCCGCGGCGCAGCCTCGGCACTGGTTGCGTGGCGGTTTCCCATTATCGTATACGGCGCGCACGGAAACCGCGTCGATCTCGTGGCGCCGGAACTTTTTGCAAACCTTTCTTGAGCGTGACATGCCGCAGTTGGGCGTAACGATTCCCGCCATGGCGTTGCGGCGTTTTTGGAGCATGATGGCTCATTATCACGGGCAGACATGGAACGCCGCCGAACTGGCTCGCGCTTTGGCCGTTAACGAGTCCACCGTCGGGCGCTACCTTGACCTGATGACGGGCGTATTCATGGTACGGCAGTTGCCCCCGTGGTTTGAGAATCTCAGCAAACGTCAGGTCAAGGCGCCGAAAGTTTATATACGCGACAGCGGGCTGCTGCACACGTTGCTGGGCATTGGCAGCCGGCGCGACTTGGAGCTGCATCCAAAAGTGGGAGCTTCCTGGGAGGGTTATGCCGTTGAGGAGGTCATCAAAGCCCTTCATCCGGATGATACGTACTACTGGGCCACGCACAGCGGCGCAGAGATTGACCTTGTGCTTTTCAAGAAAGGCCGCCGCATTGGTGTTGAATGTAAGCGTGTGGACGCCCCCACGTTGACACCGTCCATGCGCATTGCTTTGGCCGATCTGAAACTGGACGAACTTAATGTAGTTTATCCGGGTGAAAAGCGCTATTCATTGGGGGAAAGAGTGAGTGCCATTCCTCTCGCCGAATTCATAGGCGCACAGTAGCGGGCTTCCCTAAAAACTCGACCTCAACGCCGCCACGGTTTGGGAAACCCTCGCCGTCCGGGGGGAGATTCTGGTTAGTCCGTCGTGGCGCACAGCGCGGGCAAGGCGTCCCTGGTTTACGTCAGGAGTTCCTGGTCCCTGGTCAAGGGCGCGGGCGCAGCCTCCTCTTGCTGCTTCGTTCTCATGAACCGCGTAACCGGCGTGTCGAAATAGTCGTTCGATAGCCGCCGCAAATAAGTGGTCTGTCCCTGTTGGATTTCCCTGGATTTCCTGTCCGCTGTGGCTATGGTAAGATGCGCTCTGTCATCAGGCTAATCCATGGGAGCGGGCATGCGAGACATCATCGTAATCGGTGGCGGGGCGTCGGGAATGGTTGCGGCGATTATGGCCGCGCGCAAGGGCGCACGGGTGAAGGTTCTGGAGCGGATGCAGCGGGTCGGGAAGAAGCTGCTGGCAACGGGCAATGGACGTTGCAACCTCGCCAACCGGCAGCTTGATGCGTCGCACTATCACGGCGGCCGCCCGGAATTCGTAAACGGTCTGTTCAAGGTGTTTGGATTGGAGCAGACGCTGGCGTTTTTCGATGAACTGGGTGTATGCGTCGAGGAGGAGGAGAACGGCAAGCTGTTTCCGGCCAGCCAGCAGGCCTCGAGCGTGCTGGACGTGCTGCGCTATGAGATGGCGCAACTGGGGGTGGAGGAAGTATGCGAGGCAGTCGTTCACAGTATCGAACGCGCGCGCGACAGGCTGCGGTGCGTCTGCGGCGACGGGCGGTTCTTTGAGTCGGACCGCGTTATCGTGTGCGCGGGCGGGAAGTCCTCGCCCAACCTTGGGTCGAACGGCGGCGGCTTCAAACTGGCTGAGGCGCTGGGCCATACCATTATCGAGCCGTTCCCCGCACTGGTTCCGGTGCGGCTGGACGCGCCGTATCTCAACCAGATCGCGGGGGTCGGCCTGAATGGGCGTGCCGGGGTCTGGGTGGACGGAAAGCTCGAGCGCGAGGAGACGGGCGATCTGCTTTTCGCCAAGTACGGCATCTCTGGCACGGCGATCCTGCAACTGAGCCGGCCCATATCGGAATCCACCCTGAAGAACCGCGCCACGCAACTGCGCATCGACCTGTTCCCTTCGCTCTCGCATGCCGCACTGGCCGGCCTCATCCGCAACCGCATCGAAAAAAAGCCGGGAAAAACCGCGGACTTCGGCTTCGTGGGCTTGATCCACAAAAGGCTGATCCCGGTCTTGCTCAAGACAGCCGGAATCGAGAACGCGCAACGACCATGTGGCGATCTGACGCCTGCGGACATCGCCCGTCTAGTCTCGGCGATGAAAGCATGGACATTCCCGTGCGCCGGAACAGAATCCTGGATGTTTTCGCAAGTCACAGCCGGCGGCGTGGACTTGAGCGAAGTGAATCCCGCAACGCTTGAGTCCAAAATAGCGCCAGGGGTATATTTCGCGGGCGAAGTTCTGGATATCGACGGCGATTCCGGCGGCTACAATCTCCAATGGGCCTGGACATCCGGCGCCGTCGCCGGATCTTGCGCCGCAGCGGCAATGAGGGAACAGTAACCGACTGTTAAGTTGTTCAGAAAGAACGGCCGTATTCAGCCAAAGCCGACAAGGAGACACAACGATGCTGTATGCGAGACAATCGGAGAACACCTTGGATCAAGTGATAAAGAAACTGGAGACGGCGGTGGCGGCGCATAAGTTTGGCATTTTGGGCGTCCACGACCTCAAGGAAAAGATGGCCGCGAAAGGCGTCGCGTTCGACCATGAATGCCGTGTCTTTGAAGTCTGTAATCCCGTCCAGGCAAAGAAGGTGTTGGATGCGGACATGTCCATTGCGAATGCGTTGCCATGCCGGATATGCGTCTATGAACAGGGCGGGACAATCTGCGTGTCGACCATAAAACCGACGTTTATGTTGAGCCTGTTTCATAATGAGGAATTACAGGATGTGGCCAAAGAGGTCGAGGACACCATAATCGCCATAATAGACGAAGCGTGTCAGTGATACTGGGGGGACAGCGGAGCTGGTGAAAAAGGCGGGTAATTCTATTGGGGGGCCGCGAAAAGCAGGGACAGACACGATTTTCAAACAGCCGAAAATCGAGTCAGTCCCTGTTTTTCGCTCTTGTTGTTGAAGGGTAGGAGGCTGCTTGGTGGCCGCATTGACTTTTTCACCAGTTCCCCAGCTACCTATTTCTTCCCCGTGACTTGGGTTTCTGTTTCTTGGGCGTGCCGGGCAGGGGGCGGCTGAGCGTGGAACAGGCGTCCCATCCGCGTGTTGAGGCGGAGGGCGGCGATGGTTTCGTTGTCGTCAGCCTCTGGTATCTCTCAAGTAGCACGTTTCGCGCGGCGGGCGAGAAGGCCAAACATGAACAGGACCAGCACAAAGGGAAGAATCTCGCCGACGTTCCGCGAAGACGGATACTCGAAGGTAGTGGTGGCGCCGAAACATCCCCTGGGCTCGCCTATATTCAGGGTGACCTTGTTGGAAACCGCGCTGGCATATGTGCGGTCGCCTTGCCACAACGCGCGGATGCCCCATCGGCCCACATAGGCCTGCGCGTACTGGTGCGAGAAGTTGCCGGCGTTGTCTACCGCAACCAGTTGCAGGAGGCTGGGGCCGCTCGGAGGCTCGTAACGGATCGCGACGTTAGCGCCGGGTATGGCGGGCGTCATGGTTCCAGTCACTTTGATGACGGGATCCTGGAACGTTGCAGAGATGGACAAGGTGGTTTTCATTACCGTTTGTGCGGCAAGCAAGACGCCGGCCACCTCGATGCTGTCGTATCGCTGTATCGCGCTCTCGGGACTGCCGCCTTCCTCGACGGAATACGCGCGGACTTTGACGAAATAACTTTTGCCGACAGGCGTCTCGGGCGGTGCCGTCAACTGTACCGGGATGTTGCGCGCTTCGCCGGGGTCCAGCAGAAACCGGGTTTCGCCCCCGGCGATATCGAGGGTCCAGCCGTCGGGCAGCGAGGACTCGATGCAGAGGTAGAACTCGCGGGGGACGTTCAAACCGTTGGCCAGGAAAATGTGCTCGTTGATAGGTTCATATGGGGTGGCGATTGTTGGGCGCAGCATTTCAAACCAGGCCACATTCTCCTGTTCCCGGTCTCCGTCCTGATTGGATGTCACGAGCTCTCCCAAGACCGAATCCACGACTATCCGCAGGCAACTGTGCCACGCCACCCGCTCGGCGCCCGGAGTAAAATCGACTTCCGGCCGCCATTCCGCGCATACGTCTACAAACGCGTCGGGCGCGATACTGGCCAATCCCGGGACATCGGCCGACGTAACCGTAGCAAAACGCGTCCAGCCGGTATCATCGCGGATTCCCACGCCCAACGGATTGGTGACCTCGAAATGGACCACCACGTCCGTGGCCTCTTTGGTTCCGTAATTGCGAATTCGCGCATAAACCAGGTTGACCTCGTTGGCACAGGGATCGTCGCCGTTGCCAATCACCGTATGCTCGGCATCGTCCCGCCGGCCGTAGCGCAGCCGCGTCTCGTCCCCGGGCGCATCACGCTCATACCCGTTGCAGGGACTGTCGACCCAAATGTCGACGGTCTCATACTCGTTCATGGGCGGGGTGAGCCACGGAATCAGGCCGACGTCCGGAATAGGCGACGTGGCTCCCGGCCCATAGGTAATCGTGACGGGAAATCCGTCGCCGACGGCAGCCCCCACGTGAATCGACAGGTCGCGGTCGTAGTCGGTGAAGGTCTGTCCAGCGACATAGCTTGACTCCCACCGATCCTCTTCCGGATACGTCGGGGCCAGCATCAGCCACGTTTCGGGGTTGGCGCCCGGTGTCGCTTTCAGAATGAGCACGCCTTCCCTGGCCGCCGTGCGATCCAGCCATGTGGGGATGAGTTCATCGGGCGGGACAAACCGGCGGCACTCCAGGATGTACGAATAGCCGGCTCCTGTCAGCACCTGGATTCCTTGCGGGGCCGTGGTCTGTCCCGGCGATATTTCGACCGGGGCAAGTACCTCGGTACCGCCCGTGGGCGGCGTAAACTTGACGAGCGAGGAGGCCGGCAACCAGCCCGAAAACCAGTTCACAAAGCTTCCGGTCAGCGCCGTATGATCGACCCGGGTGAATATGCCCAAGGCACACGGATAACAACTGTCCATGAGCTCGTAGGCGCTGATATATCCAGCCGGATGGGTGTAGGCGTCGCTGAGCATGTGGCCGAGTTCATGGGACGCATTGCCGTACTCGCCGGCATCGAAATCCCCGTCGCTATTGAGGTCCAGGTCCGCGTACGCCATGGGATACCGGTGGCCGGTCGGGTCCGCCGTCGTCTGCTGATCGTCAATGCTCCAGCCGGGAAACCAATGGACCACGCCCTGCGCCGACAGAAACAGGATGCAGTCAAACACATCGTCGGCCCCGCCGCCGGCCGGCGCTAACCCGTGGTCGGTCGCCTCGATGTGTCCCTCGTCGACGAGCGTCTCGAGGGGGTTGTCGGCACTGCTCCAGAGGTCTCGGCACGCGGCGCCCAACCAGCATTTGTGGTAGAGGTTGCGGTTGTCCAGGCGTATGACTTCGTCAACGTATGTCACGTTGAGCTCGAGTTGGCCCTGGGACATGGTGTCGTAGAAACTGAGCAGCGGCGCCAGCCAGTCGGTCTCGAACGCCGCGGCATTGAACGTGCCGGTGTCGTCCGCAAAATCCACTATAACCATCAGGACGTTCGCGGTGCCCATATACGTTTGGGCGGCGCACAGATTCGGCGCCAATACCAGAAGGACTGCAGGAAAGAAAAGCCTTAATGCAAAGATTCTCGGTTTCATATCGCGCTCTCCCTTTAATCCCACTTCGCCTGATACCCGTCGGGTGCAAGGCCGCGCCGCATCTGGCAATGAGAATCCCCTGCCTTACAACACTCTCCCCTTCCACCAATAGCATACCACGCCGGACAACTTTCGGGAAGACCTTTCTCGAGGAAGTGTGGGCGGACTTCTTCACCGGCGCCACGGTTTGCCCACTTAAATCGGGCAACTAACCGATTGTCCGATTGAACTCGCCCAACTCGAGCGGGTATTTGCCGTATTCGCGGGTGAGGCGGACGAGGTAGTCGTAGGTTTGTGGGTCGACGTTGTCGGGGATGGAGTGGTCGGACTGGATGATGTAACCGCCGCCGCGGGCCGCGTTGAGTTTGGTGAGGACTTCGGCGCGGACGAGTTTGAGGTCGTTTGTGGCCAGGACGCGGATGTCGATGTTGCCGTTGAACGCCCAGCGTGAGCTGTATCTGCGTTTGAGGTCGACCACGTCGAGGCCGGCCTTGGCTTCGAGCGGGTTATAAGCGTCGACGCCGGCGTCGCGGATGTCGTCGAACGCGGTGAAGGCGACCTGCTCGTCCCCACCGCCGACAACGTCCACGAACCACGCAACAGACGCGTCGAAGTAGTCGTTCGATAACCGCGGGAAATGAAACCGGGAACGCGGATTGTGCAGCGCCCTGTCCGATATCGTCTCGATGCGCTCCTTTCCTTATCCATTGGCCGGCTACCCGCCGGCAAGAAGTAGCGGCGCTGTGGCCAAGCGAAGGTGCCTATTTAGAGAAAGCAGGGGACATAGGTGGCTGTCCCCTATTTCCCCTATTTCCAATTGTTCCCCCAATTGTTCACAGCGCCATCGGATTCGGCGCCCCGAAAGACCAAATCGAAGGACGTGCGCCAGCCATTTTCGAGGCCCGCGGCCGCAAACTCGTAGCGGCCCGCAAACCGCGCAAGGCACGACGGTTGGCGATGAGAAAGGAGGCTATCGAAGTAACCAGGCAAGGCCCTTGCATGAAAGAGACCCTTGTGGCAAACTAAACCCACGGGGCAAAACTGAGGCTGGCAATCCTGGCAAGGAACCGGCCAAGGGATAACCCGCTGCGGCTCATTGAGACAATGAGGTCTGTCTTGCGACAGAACGTCGTACGACAGGACGGGCGTGGGAGCAACCGTCTCACGCCTCCAGACAACTCATCGGATTGATAGACCGCCCATGCCTGAAAAACGCACAATTGAACGAGTGGCTACGACCGACTGTAGTCGCTTAAGAAATTCGCCGGTTGTCCAATTGCCGCTGAACCGGGACAACACGATGTCTCAAATGCGAAGCGCCCTGAAAAAATGGTGACTCCGTCTGTACGCCACATCATTTTGTTCCGCCCCATCTCCAGTGCAATGTACCGGCAGGGAGAAGTACCGGTCCAACTGCTCGCCATCGCCCGGATGTTTCTGCCAGCGTATGACGTTCGGATTATTTCCGCCGAATTGGGTCTGGTGCGTCAAACCGATGACGAAGTTCGCCACAATATCGAAGCCCACCTGGACAATTGCCTCTTTTTCGGGGTAACCGTAATGACCGGGTATGGGCTTTATCAAGCCCTGGCGATGACGCGCTTTGTCAGGGAGCGAGCCCCTGCGGTGAAAATTGTCTGGGGCGGATGGCATGCCTCGCTGCTGCCGGAAAAAACCCTCGAACAGAGCGGGGCAGATTTTGTCGTTATCGGGCAGGGCGAATACACCATAACGGAATTGGCGGACGCCCTGGAACGCGGCGAGTCGGATTTCTTCTCTATCAAGGGACTTGCCTGGAAACAGGGAGACCGGATTGTTCTCAACCAAGCCCGGCCCTCGGCGGACCTCAATGCGCTTCCACCCATGCCCTATCACCTCCTGGACGATTGTGCGTTTGAGCAAATTCGGAATGTCCGGAGCGCGGGAATGTATACAAGTATCGGGTGTCCCTTCCGGTGCGGGTTTTGCGCGGACGCGGCCGTCTATGGAAGCAAATGGCGCGGCATTTCGCTCGAACGCGCCTCCGAGGAAATGCGCCGTTTGCGCGATGAACACGGCGTCCAGGTGATCCGGATTCTCGATTCCAATTTCTTCGCTGACTGGGACAGAGGCGTGGCGATTCTTCAAGCCATGCGCCAATGGGGGTTGCGCGCCCAATTCGTCAACGCCCGCGTAGAAACATTGTTGCGTGCCAAACAGGAACATTTACCGCTTTTTAGGGACACGGTCGACTTTTTTCTGGTGGGCGCCGAATCAGGCGATGATGATTTGCTCGCGTCTATAAATAAACACCAGACCGTCGATTCCATCAAACAACTGGCCGCCGTCTTTACGGAAAACGGAATCGCCATCAATTTTTCCTTTTTGGTGGGATTGCCCTTCAAGACGGAGACCGTCCAAAAGGAAATGCAGGTGTTCTATGACATGGCGGATGAGATTCTCACGAAAAGCCGGTTCTTGCACCGCGTGCAAATTCACGTGTACACCCCTTATCCTGGAACGCCGCTGTTTGAGAACGCCGTCCAGCTTGGGTTTTCGCCACCGACGCAAATTGAAGATTGGGCAAAGATGGAACTGTTTGCCACCAAGCTCCCTTATTTGCCCCGTCATTTTGCAGATCGCATCGAATTCATCACGACATTCGTCCTCCAATTAACGAGGCCGGATTACCGGTTTTATCAGGGAAACAATCGCCTGCTGGGCGCGTTCTTTGCCATCATTCAAGCGATGTTTCAGCTCAGCGCCAATTTCCGGTGGCGCCACAAATTCTTCTCATGGCCGGTCGAATTCCGTCTGGTAAAAATGCTGCTGTCACGTCACTGACAACCCGTTCTGATTGTGCTTCCCAAAAATTCGCCCTTATTCGCAGCTTGTCCCGGTTCAGCGGGAATTGGACAACCGTCGAATTTCTTAAGCGACTACAGTCGGTCGTAGCCACTCGTTATCACGCGAGGGAAATAAGCACCCGTATTGGGCAGCCGGAAAGTCGGGTTCCGTATCGCGCGCGTCGGAAACTGAACGGATTGTTCTCTGCGGTCTTTGCGTTCTTTGTGGTTAAGAAGATCTCTCAACTACAGTTGAACTCTCCCAAATCCAGCGGGTACTTGCCGTATTCGCGTACGAGGTGGACGAGATAGTCGTAGGTTTGGGGGTCGACGTTGTCGGGGATGGAGTGGTCGGACTGGATGATGTAACCGCCGCCGCGTGCCGCGTTGAGTTTGGTGAGAACTTCGGCGCGGACGAGTTTGAGGTCGTTGGTGGCGAGGACTCTGACGTCGATGTTGCCGTTGAACGCCCAGCGGCGGCCATACTTGCGTTTGAGGTCGACGACATCGAGGCCGGCCTTGGCTTCGAGCGGGTTATAAGCGTCGACGCCGGCGTCGTGGATGTCGTCGAAGACGGCGGAGGCGTTTCCGCAGCCGTGGTAGATGGTCTTGAGTCCAGCCTTATGGGCGACTTGGCACAACCTCGCCAGTTGCGGTTTGTAGACGGCGCGCCAGTAGTCGGGCGAGAAAAACATGCCACGGTCGTAGGCGATGTCGCCCCAGATGTACAGCCCGGCCAGCTTGCCCGCGGCGGCCTTAATCTGCGCCTCGGCAATGCCCACTACGAAATCGCCAATCCGCTCAATGAACCCAGCGACCGCGTTCGGGTCTTCGCCTATTTTGAGCAGGACGTTTTCGGTGCCCATGATGCGCCAGATCATTTCGTGGGGTTCGCAGACGCTGCCGAAGACGCAGTAGTAGGGCGCGCAGACGTTGACGCGCTCGACGAAGGACGGGTAGCCCTGGTTGAGGGCGTCGCCGACGGCATTAATCTGGTCGTCGATGGCATGGAAGAACCGGCGGTCGTCGCGTGGGTCGTCGAACCGGAACTCTTCCATTTGCTCGTAGGTTTTCGTATCGAAATCGAGGTAGTACGGCATGGGGCAGGAGTCCCGCATTTCGATGGTGGCGCCAAACCCGGTTTTGACCAGCTTGCGGCCTTCCGACTCTTCGATCACCTGGATGCCGCCGATGTGGGGGTCCATATTCGGGTTGACGACGATCAGGTCGAGGTCCCAATAATGGTACGGGTTGAACGCGCCGCCCTTCGCCAGTTCATTGGTGGCCCGGCGCACGAAGTTCGTCCAGAAAAACTCGCCGATCGGGACTTGATCCGGCTCCCGATTCTCCAACGCGGCGATCACCCTGGCCGTTTTGGTCTTACCATCGCTCATGGCATGTCTCCCTCAGGGGCATTTTAATGTTTTGTAGGCGCCGGCTTCCAGCCGCGTCTTCCAGCCCACGCCGTCCAGACGCCAAGCTTCTATTAACAGCATAGCCTTGATCAAATACGGCACCCGGTTTGCTGAACGGCGCGGGCGAGACGTCCGCGGCTACGCCAACACGTTGTTGTGGGCGGGCCAATTGGCTATGCTATGGGGAACACCCTATAAGGAATTGGCTCGGCTTGGGGGAATGGACATGCGAACACGGCGGCATCTGGCGGTTATGGCGGCGGGGCTGGCCTGTATGCCGGGGTGTGTGGGGGGCGGTGGTTCGGGTGGGACGTGGTGGTTTGTGTTGCTGGCGTTAATGATGGCGGGGGCAGCATTCGCCGGATGGGGTTTCCTCCAGCCTCGGCGAAGACAGCGTCGTTTTGTCGTCGAGACGTATCTCGAGGCCGAAAAACTGTTACAGTCTGGAAAGCCCGGCCAAGCCATCAAAATTGTGTGCGAAGCAAAAAGGTTGGTGACGTACGCCGGTCTCCGCGCCCCGCTGACCCAACTCGAGATTACCGCCCTGCACAAGTTGGGCGACGTTGCGGGCCTCCTGGCTATCCACGGCGAGACCCCCGACGCGTTTTGCTGGCAGGAAGATCCCGCACTACTCGTGGCCGAGGCCCTGGTTGCCGAAGGACGCTACCCGGCCTTCGACAACTTGTTCAATTGGTGGCACGGCCGCACGAATGCTTCAAAACGCTGGCGGCTGTTTCAGGCCGACAAACTTGTACGAGAAGGCAACGATATCGCTGCGAGCGAAGTCCTCAACCGCCACCAGATGACTGGACGGGATGAAGCGGACCGGCTTGCGCGACTCGCTGTGTTGAGCGCCGCGGAGAACCCCAGCAAGGCCGCCACCCTCATGGCCCAGGCCCTTAAGATGGCCCCTCATGACCCCGATATCCGCGTATTGCAGGGTTCCTTTTACGAGAAATCTGCGCGTGACAAAGCTGACGCTGCATTCGAACTCGCTTTGCGGTTCGGCAAGAATCGACCGCTGGTCGTAGACGCCGCGGGCGAGTACTTCCGCCGGGCCGGCCGGCTCGAGCGGGCGCTTGAGGTCTGGTTGCACGCCCTCGCCGAACCGTCCCTTGACGCCATCTGGTTGAAGGTCCTGTTTTTCCGCCGCGTGTACCGCCCCATCGAACCCGTATGGGACCAATTGGCGCCCCCGCCCGGCATTAACCGCGAACTGATCTACTACATGCAAGCCATCCCGCAGAGACGGTTCTGGAACGCGGAAGAATTTCAGTCCATTGCGTCGCGCAGGCCATTGCTGCTGTCGCGCCCGGAAGTCCACTGGCTGCGGGTGCTGGAGGCATTGCGCGTGGGTGATGAGGACGAGGCGTTGTCGTTGCTCAACGTGAGCCGGTTTGGCGAGAGGAGTTGGCATCAGGACCTCGAGACCGCGCTGATCTGGATGCTCACGTACCGGCGGCTGAAGTTCATGAACCCGGAGTTGGTGCTGATCGCCGACGACCGGCTGCGCGTCGAGGGGCGCCACCCGCTGTTCGCGACGCTGGACAACTGGGTGCGGGGCGAGGCGGGCAAACCGCCGGAGTTCGTCCAGCGGCTGGTAGTGAGCGACGAGGCGTTCGCGGCGGCTTGTTTAGCGGCGGGCTGGTACCGTGCGGGCCTGATCCTGCACCGGGTCCCGCTGGTACGTCACGAGGCGCCCGACTGGCTTGTCCGCGATTATGACGCGGCGCTAAATGTGTGCAAGGACGAACTGGACGAGATGCGGGCGTCATCGTGAACCGGCGTCCTTGGGTTTTGGTTGGGCTTCAATAGGGCGCGGTATTTCCCGCCACGGGTCGTGTTGCCGGCGCTTGTACTGCGGGAAGGCGCCGGTTTGTATGGCCAGTAAATGTCACTCGCGTCGATTCCGGAAAATTGCAGCGGTCGTGGCCGCCGCGGCGCCACGGTGCAGGCGTCGCGGCACAACCACCAACCGTTAAGCGCGCGATCCTTGGCCATCTCGATGCGCTCGGGCGGGTCCGGTGGGATGATGGGCGTGGGCTGATAGAGGTGGGCGAAGGCGACGAGCATCGACATCAGGATGAAAAGTAGCGCCACGATAAAGACGTTGCGCACGATGGTACGTCGCGTGCTCTTCATGGCGCCGCTTCCATTCCGGCAGGTATGTGAAAAACCAGCTTGCCGTCGTACGATACCGTTGGGTAGTCGCTCCCAGACCTCATCAAGCAGGAAAGCGCATAATCGTCACCTTCCCGTTGGTACTCGAACTGTTGGCCGTCGTAGGGGCTTTGGGGAACGTGTGGGAGGTAGTTGGGCGCGAGCGAATCGAGCAAGTCCGGGTAAGTTCCGTGGTCGTGTCGGTACATTTCGAGTGCGGTGGCGATTCGCAGGCCATCGACCGTAGCGAAGAAGATCGAGTTGGTGTAGATCGAGTAGGCGTGAAGTTGCAGGCTGTGCGGCCAGGCAGGCATCTGTTCCAGGATCTTGAATTTGTCCCGCTGTTGAGCGAACTGGTGTTGCGTAAGCTTTGCGGCCTCGCGAAACAGATCGGCGTGGCGGGATACAAACAGCTTCTGCCGGAGGCTGCTTAGCTGGTCCTCAACCTTTTTGGGAATGCCCCACCAGGCCCTGGTCAAGTGGGGCTGCGGGTCCGACGGCGGCTTGTACTTCATTATGCTCGAAAGTGCTAATTCAACTCGGTCGCGCGGGGGCTGCCATCCATCGCGCACCTCTTTCAACCACTGCATGAAGGCCCGCTGATGTTCGGGACACGCCTGGCGAATGATCCTCGTGGCGAACGGCGAGGGCAAAAGCGGGATCACGAGCCGTTCGGATAATTGGTCTGTCAGGAACCGGATCGCTTGCTGCAAGCGTAGGCATGCATCGGCTGACGGGTCCGGTGAACACGGTTGGGCCCAGGCATCGAGTATCAGCAGGCCGCACAGTCCACGAAGCGAAAACATGGTCTCCCAGTCCTGCCTGCCGGCATTTTTGGAGCTTTCACTATCCCAGTCGAGGGGCGGCAGGGTGAAGAACGGCTTTTGCAGGGCTTTGCGGGCTCGTTCGACGGCGGGTTTTGATTTGTCGATGTACTCGAGCAGAAGCGGGTCGTCGTCGGGCCGGGAAATACTCAACAGCTCGCCAACGGAACCCGGTGCCAGCTTAAACTCGGACTCGGACCCCGTTTCGTCCTTGACATATCCCAGTTCAGGCGGTGCGGGTGGCAGCAGGGCCACTGCATCGACGAGGGCGTAGTAGGCATTGTTTTCACGGTCAAGCCGTTTAGCAACGAGGTCCGGTGCTAGCTTAAACTCGGACTCGGACCCCGTTTCGTCCTTGACATATCCCAGTTCAGGCGGTGCGGGTGGCAGCGGGGCCACTGCATCGACGAGGGCGTAGTAGGCATTGTTTTCACGGTCAAGCCGTTTGGCCACGAGTTCCGGCGGCTCATCGTAAGGGACGTACGGCGCACGGAAGTGCGCCACGACGATTATCAATGCCGCGAGACCGAAAAGACTCAAGACCACCATCGTGTTTCTGACAGTGCCCCGCGCAATCATGGCGCCGCTTCCATTCCGGCGGGCATGTGAAACACCAGCTTGCCGCCGCGCGATACCGCAGGATTATGAGTTACCACCTTCATGGGACAGTAAAGAATATAATCCTCCCCTTCCCGTTGGTAGGAGAAGGCTGAGCCGTCGTAAGGGTTTAGGGGGAGTTCGGAAAGGTAGTCGGGCGCCAGGGAATCAAGTGACTTCGGGTAAGATCCGTGGTCGCGCCGGTGCAACTCCAGCGCTATCGCGATACGCAGTCCGTCGACCCGGGCAAAGAACCGGGAGTTGGCATTTACGGAGGCGCCGTGAGGAGAGAGATCAAAATATCGTCTTGACGGCGTCTGAAGGGGTTTGAACTTTTCCTTCTGCAGATTGTACTGGAGGTAAATGAGTTGCGCGGCCTCTCGATACAGTGTTTCATGCCGGCGAACAAACAGTTTCTCACGCGAAAACACAACCCGGTCTTCAGCCGACCTGCTGACGCGCCGCCACCACCTCCGTGAGTAACCGGTATCGCGAGGTAGTTCAGATTTCAGCATGTGCCGGATACAGAAGTCGATCCCCGCTTGCTGCGGTGTCCAGGTGCGGCGGGTTTCGTCGAGCCACTGCAGCATTTCCCGCTGATGCTCGATGCACGACTTCCGGATCACGTTAGTGGCAAATGTTTCGGCGGGCTCAAACCAGCAATACCGATCCGCATTCATCTTGAATGATAAGTCGAGGGCTTGCTGCATCAGACGGCAGGCATCTTCCGCCGGGTTGGTAGAACAGGACTTCGACGCCGAGTCCAGAACAACGAGGCCGCGCAATTGGTACAATGGCGGCAGGTTTTTGAAGGTAGGTCTCTCCAACTGCTCATAGGAGGCTGTCCAATCAACCGGCGGAAACAAGAAGTAGGGTTTCGATGCGGCCGCGCGGGCAAGTTTCAGGGCAAGTTTTGATTTTTTAACGAATTCGAGCAGGAGCGGGTCGTCGTCGGGCCGCCAGACGCGGAGTAACTCGCCAACGGAACCCGGCGCCGGCTTAAACTTGGATTCAAACCCGGTTTCGTCTTTGATATAGCCGATTTCGGGCGGTGTGAGCGGCAACAAGGCCGCCGCGTCAAGGAGCGCGTAGTAGGCGTTGTTGTCCCGGTCGAGCCGTTTGGCCACGAGTTCCGGCGGTTCCTCGTAAGGGACGTACGGCGCACGGAAGCGCGCCACGACGATTGTCAACGCCGCGAGACCGAAAAGACACAAGACTACCATCGTGTTTCTAACAGCGGCACTGTGCGCGATCATGCTCCCGCCTCCGGCCTTGACGGCATCCAGAAGTTGTCCCGCCGGTCTTTGGGCGCATACACCAGGAAATGATGCGGTGGGCGGTCAGGGGGTTCATAGGAGACACAGTAAAGGACATAGTCGCCGCCTTCTCTGGCGTAGGCAAAAGGCCGGGCGCAAAACGGGTTTTCGGGCAGTTGCGCCAGGTACTGTGGAACCAGATCGGAGAGCGATTGGGGATATCCGCCACGGTCACGGCGGAACAACTCCAGGGCCACTAGGATCGACAGCCCGTCGACCGTGCCAAAGAATTCCGTGTTGCACGCGCGGAACTGCAAGAACTCGGCGGACAAATAGGTCTTTCTAAACTTTGGATGCTCACGCAGATCATCTTCGTACTGCCGTTGAGTCATGCAACTGGTTTTGCGAATGTACACTTCCTGCCGGTACACGGCCCTTTTTAGCTGCGCAATCCGGGCATTCCAAAAAACCCGCACCGGCCAGAGTTCTTTGTCCGCCCGGGGTCCCAGCGACGTGGCATAGACCCTCCGGATATCGCGGTCGATGGCGGTCAACGGCGGTTTCCAGCCGGCACGCACCTGTCCAAGCCACGCCGCGATTTTGTGCTGATGGTCCGCCGACGCCTTACGGATGACCTCCGCGGCCTCCACTTGCGAATGGGATCGTTTCACGCCATCGGTTCCCAGCAGGCACGAAAGGCGCATCGCGTTGTGAAGGTTGGCGCAGGCGTCGGTATCGGGATCTTCAGAGCACGGGCGCATTCGCGCCTCCGCGAGATAGAGATCCACCAACTGCGACAGCCTGGCCCGCTCATTTCCGAGCTGTTCTTCTTCGGCAGGTTCAAACGAATGCGGCGGGTAGAGAAACCAAGGCTTGTCAAACGCAGGGAGGATCGCGTTGAGGGCCGGCAGACATTTGTCCATGTACTCGATCAGGAGCGGGTCGTCGTCGGGGCGTCTGATTCCCAGCATCTCACCGAGCGAATCGTGCTCCGGGGCGTAATAGTAATCCCAACCTTGCTCATCCTTGAGTTTGAGATCCGGTGGCGACTCCGGGAGCAGCTTTGCCGCCGCAGCCAGCACGTAATAGGCGTTGTTTTCCGTATCGGTGCGTTTGTTTGTAACTTCCGCCGGTTCATTGACGACCAGGTTCAGAGGCTGCCTGAGGTTGGCGAGGACTACCAGAATGCCCACGCCGCCAAAGAGAACAAATACGAGTATGAGGTGGCGGCGGCTTACTCGCTTACCGGCTTGTTTTGCCACGCTGTTGTCTCCGGATCGCGTGCAGTTCTTCGGCCTGCTTTTCCCAAAAGTCGCTGCGCAGGTCTTTTGACGCGTACACGAGAAAATGCTGGTTGGGTTGCCAGGACTCACCGGAGCGGTGGCCGCCCACGCAATGCAAAAGGTACGTGCCGTCCGTGCGGTTGTACGTAAAATCCTGCCCGTCATACGGGTTCTTGGGCAGTTCCGGCAGGTACTGCGGTACGAGTGCGCCAAGCGCTTCAGGATACTCGCCGCGGTCGCGCCGACACAGTTCCAACGCCACCACAATGGATAACCCATCAACGGTCGCGAAGAAGAAACTGTTGTATTGACAGAATGAAAGGTTGAGCGTGTCCGCGCTCAACCGTTCGAAGTTCAGGAAGTCAGGGTGTTCTTTCCTGTATTGGTCAAATTGCAGGTATGTCATGCCGGCGGCTTTGCGCAGGTCCTGTTCATGGAGATATACATTCTTCTTCAATCGGTTGATTGGGACGTTAGCAACAAGCTTGAAGAGCGTCGAGCCTTTCTGCATTTTGGGCGGTCCGGTCATCCGGTAAACCCTGCGCAGATATTCGTCAATGCTGGTTTCCGGTGGCCGCCACTCGCTGCGGAATTGGGCGAGCCATTCGGCGATCTTCCGCTGATGATCCGGGGAAGCTTTCTGAATGACAGCCGCCGCTTCAGGTACTGAAGGGAAGCCGGCGTTGCCATTTTGACTCATAACGCTTGAAAGACGCGCCGCATCGTATAGAAACGTGCAGGCATCCTCACGGGGATCTTCCGAGCATGAATGAATGATGGCTTGAGCGAAACAAACCGCCGCCAGTTGCCATACGGGTCTCGACTGACTGCTGCGAATGGAGAAGTCATCGCCCAGATCGTTTGGGTACAAAAACCAGGGTTTTTCTACCGCTTGCAGTGCGTGCTCAATTGCCGGGCCCGATTTTTGCACATATTCGAGCAGGAGCGGGTCGTCGTCCGGCCGCTTGATATCCAGTATGCCGCCGACAGAATCATCCTCGGGCTTATAGGTGTAAGGCAGGCCGTTTTCCTCTTTAAGTTCAAGCAGCGGGGGCGGCGCCGGAAGCAGATCGGCCGCCTCTTCCAACACATAGTACGCGTTGTTCTGCTTGTCCAGGCGTTTCGTGGTGATTTCCGGCGGCTCGTTGAGCGGCAAGCTCATCGGCGGCCGCAATTTGGCCATGACGATCAGCGCGCCCATTCCTGCAAACAGCAGGAAAACGATCACGAGGTGGCGGCGCCGAATCCGTTTACCGGGCCTTTTTGTCACTTCGACCTCTCCTGCGGTTCCAGTTTGCGGGCAAAAACAGTTTTGTCATTAGAGTCGGAATGGTCGAGGAGCCGATAGGCGTCGGCGGTGCGTTCGTAGAGGTATGTCATGCCGCGGCCTGCATACACATCGTCCGGCAGCGTCGCGACATAACCGGGCACTAACTCTTGCAGCGACGGGGGAAACTCCCCGCGGTCGTGCCGATAAAGCTCGATAGCCAGTATCAGGCTTGAGCAATTCATCAACTTGTTCCAGGAGGCATTGAAGCGCACGTTCGATGCAAGACTGAACCCGAAATAATAGGCCGTTTCGAACTTCAATACCACGGGGTCCTGCTCGGCGAGTTGCTCGAACTCGTTGGGGTACATGTACGCCGTCTTAAACGCATAATCGAAGTGGCGCATGAACAACGTCCGGTAGCGGAGGTATCCGGTGGCCTCGAGAGGGTGGAACAAGCTTCCTTCCTTCATAAGCGCGTCGAGAAGAACCTTGTGCTGGCGGAGGTCGAACTCGATCTTCTCGCGCGACGGCCGTTGGCGCGCCTGCATCCGCACCGCCCATTCAAGGAGTGCGCGCTGATGTTCGGGCTGCAACCGCGGCAGGATCTCGAAAACGGTTGAATTGTTCAGGTGGACATACTCAGCTATGCTGGCTTCGCGCATCCGGTCCATGAGTTCGATCAAATCGCGCAGCACCGCGCCGCTCTCGCCGCTTCCGCCGGCCTGGCCGCTCAGGATGAACGCGTGCGTGATAAGGAGAGGAAATAGAGAGCGCTCTTGATTGAAGTACTTGTTACGACCGACACCCGGAAGATAGAACGCCTCGCTGCCGTACTTGCAAGCCTCCGGCGGCAACAGAATGTACGGTTTGGCAAGGACCTCGCGCATGCGGGGAACCAGCCGCGACGCCGAAGCGAGGTACTCCTGCAAAACGGCGTCGTCATCAGGCCGGTCAACGCCCACCCGGCTGCCCAGCGATCCCGGCTCCGGCTGGTAATTGCCCTCCATTCGAGGGTCGTCACGTAACGGGCCCCACAACGCCTGCGGCCGAACGGGAACTTCGGCCAGGAGTTGCTCAAGCACGAACCAGCCATTGTTCTCGCGGTCCGCCCGCCGCGCGGCCGTTTCAGCGGATTCAGGCGGGATGGTGTTGCGCGGAAAGAGCCGCACTCCCGCAACCGCGAGGGCCATAAGGGCAAAAAACAGGGCCACAAACAGAAGGTTGCGGCGTCCACGAGATTTACCCTTCATAATATCCAATTCTCCAAAGTGCCCGCCTGTAAACAAGCTGGCACACACTGACGCGGCTAAGAAGCCACGTTCACAGGCCGAGCGGTGGCGCCGCGCGGTGGGGTCGAGCTCCTGCTCGACCGTGGCTCCAACACGCCGACCTGAGCCTCCTGTACACCCCCGCCGCCGCCACCCGGTCGCGCGGGAGCGCGACCCCACCGCGGCTTGCGCAAATGTCGCGAACAACGATTACAATTCACTGTTTCAGGCGGCGCCGGCTCTTTCAGCCGGAGGCCACGTCCGCCGGTGCCGGCACCCACCTGATGATAATCTCGCGGGCTCCGCCGCTGTCTTTCTGATCGGGACCGCAACTGTACAAGACATAATCCGTTCCCTGCCTTCGGTAAATGAACGGTTTGCCCGTAAAGGGATCAACGGGGAGGCGAACAAAATAGGGCCGGAGCGATTCGAGCGACTCCGGATACTGGCCGTTGGTGCGCCGATAAATCTCCAGCGCGGCGGCAATCGCGAGGCCATCGATTTGTGCGAGCCATTGTGAGTATGCGATTGAAAACTGCTGGTATGAAATCAGCTCGCCGCCGTTCGGGATGGCCTGCAATCCGGGGTGCTGCTTTTCAAACTCGGGCAACCGATAGTATTCGACACCCGCCGCGGCGATGTACGCGTCGTGATAGCGCCGCAAGGCCGCTTTTTGCCGCGATTCGGCCAACGCATAGCCCACGGCCTGCGTCGGATGGCGCCTTACCCAAACCCAATCGACGTCCGGCTGTTGCACATCAAGCTGACGGATAGCGCGTTCCGCGCAACGGGTTAGGGGCCGCAAAGACTGGCGGAACAGGACCAGCCAGTCCAGCGTCTGGCGCAGCCGCCGCGGGCCCATGCTTCTGAAGAGCCGCACCAGTTCCGAGGCCAGTTGACGGCAATAGGGATAGCAATCGGAGCTGATCATGTACTCGAGCCGCAGAGCGTCCCGGATCAAACCCGCGACCTCTCCGCCGCGTCCCGGTGAAGCCGCTTCGACCCGGGCGGTTGCCTCGAGAAGAATGGTAAGACGCGCAAGCGCCTGCCACGATTGCTGCCTCCGCTCGTCGGCGTCATCGGTCATTGGGAACATCAGGTCGGGTTTGAGCAGGGCGTCGCGCACCTTGTCGATTGCGGGCCGGCACTTGGCCACATAATCCAGCAGCACCGCATCATCGGGCCGCGTGGCCCACACCATGCTGGCCAGCGATTCCGGCGCAGGCTCATATTGTCTCACATAGCGGCCGCCGGGGCCGCCGGGCAACTGCACCGCCGGCGGTAGCGGGGGCAACAACTGCACGGCGTCTTGCAGCGCGTACCAGGCGTTGCGCTCGCGATCAAGCCGAAACGCGGCCACGTCAGGCGACTCCGGCTCGAGAATAGGCCCGCGCGATTGGCTGAGCCGCGCCAGCACAAGAAGGATCGCCATGCCAAGAAAGCAAAGGAGCACAAAGACGATGTTGCGCCGGGCTGACCTCGTCGTTGCCACCTGTTCACATCCTCCTTATTCGGCGTCTACTCTGCCCCTGGGGGTATATGAATGAGAACATCTGTGCAGTGGTATCGGTGGCCGCCCTGGTCGCGGCCGCCGAAACCCGTGGCGTAGAGGCGGTAGTCATCGCCTTCGCGCCGGTAGATAAACGGCTGGCCGGAAAATGGGTCCGTGGGCGGTTTGGGCACGTAATCCGGCGCCAGGTCCTCGAGCGACTCCGGATACTGCCCTCTGTCGCGCTTATACTGTTCGATCGCCAGGAGAGCGCACAATCCGTCGATTTCCATCAGATAGAAACTATTACTCCTGCAGATTTGTTCGAGAGACAGATCGAAATACGGAAGGTTGGCCGCGTCGGCCAGCTTCCGATTCTTTTTCTCCCACTCACGGTACTGCGACAACGTGTAGCCGCAGACTTCCTGCAGTGTGCTGTAATTCCTGGCCAGGAGCGGTCGGGCGCGGATCGCGCGCAGGCGCTGATCCACCGCCTGGATAAACGGCACGTAAACGTACAGCGCCCGTGAACTTCGCCGCGTCTCAAAGACGCGCAGTTTGGTATCAAGTAAGAACTTCGGCGGCTGCCATTGGGCGCGAAATTCCAGGAGGGCCGGCAACAACCGGGTCTGAAATCCAGGTGGACACTGTCGGATGAGAGCGGCGCGGGCCGAGATTCCTGGGGCCATATAAAAGCCCACTTCAAGTTCATCTATGAAGCGCCAGTGAAGATGGTAGTAGTCCACAACGCCTTGGACGGCGTCACCCACATCGGCGCCACCCTCCGCATCGTCGACAGCGACCAGAAAAATGCGAGTCGCTAAAGGAAGAAGCTTGTAACCATCGTCATAGTAGAGGAAAGGTTCTTCTCGAAGCCTTTTCCAGTCTATGGGAACGAGAAGGTGGGGCATCTGCAGATGTTTTCGCGCGGTTTTGACTGCGGGGCGCGACGCTTCGATGGCCGCAGCAATCTCAGGCGCGTCTTCCTTGAGATACACGTCCAGGAGTTCGGCCAGCGGGCCTTTCTCGAAATCCGTATCGGTGATTTGCTTGCTTACCGCGACGGGAGGCAGCATCTTGAGCGCGGCATCCAGTTGAAAATACGCGTTGTCGCTGGACATGCGGATTTTGCTGATTTCTTCCGGTTCGGGGCCAATCACCGGAGGCCCGCCAAACGATTTCATAAAAAAGATCAGTGCGCCTGTCAGGACAAACAGAGCCGCCACCGCAATGATGTTGCGCCGCGCCTTTGATTTGACCATCGATACAACCTTAACAGGTTTTCAGGGGGCAACGGCAACATTCGACCCCCTGATGCTCGCCCCATTATGAATCGCACTGTTGCCGATTTCAACGCGCGCCAAAATCCTCTGAGAGGACGTTCAGGCAGGTGTCGAGATCGTCAGTAAGGATGTAATTCACTCCCGCATGGACGAGCCGGCGGATCTTGTCGGGATCTTCCGCGCCGTAATAATTGACCGTAATCCCGTAGACGCGGCAGACGTCGATGGCGTCTTTGAGGCCGTTTTCAGGGCCAACAAATTGGATGAACTCGGCGGGTTTGTCGATGGTAGCCTTGACATACTTCAGGTGGTTAACGCCTTGGCGGTCCATGTTGCAGATGCGGATGCCCGGCGCGACATCGCGGGCCACCTTGGCGGCATCGCTTTCGCAGGCGAGCACACATTGGCCGACACGGTTCATCCGCTTGATGACGCGCGCCGTCTCTTTGCCGAGTTTCTCGCCGCCCTTGATATGGACATTGCACATAATGTGCGTTGGAATCACCTCGAGCACTTCTTCGAGGGTGGGCACTTTGGCGCCCGCAAATTTTTTGCTGAACCAACTCCCGGCATCCAGCGCCCGGATTTTGTCAAAGGTCAGGTTCGACACCTTTCCCTTGCCGTTGGTGGTTCGGTCGACGGTGGGGTCGTGCATGATAACGAGGTAGTCGTCGCGCGTAAGTGCCACATCGAACTCGATCATTTGAGCCCCCTTTTCAACCGCGGAGACAAAGGCCGGGATTGTGTTTTCCGGCGCGGCCTTCTTGTCGCCGCGGTGCGCGCACGCGCCCAATGGCGAAGGAATCGACCCACTGGCAGCTAATAAGACTATTGAGCATGCAAGACTGAGCAGTTTCATCATTCGGCTCCTTATTCGGCCTCAGGCGGGCTGACTAGAATATCCGAGTATATCAGGCGGCGGGGATCATCGCCCTGCCCGCGTAACGCAAGCCAATAGTTGTTTTCCGCGCGGCGGTAATAGAACGGCTCGCCCGATCTGGCATTGTTGGGGACCTGCGGCAAGAATTCCGGGGCCAGCGCTTCGAGCGACTCCGGGTGCACGCCATGCTCTTGCCGGTACAGTTCAATCGCCAGAACCACCTCCATAACGTCCAGGCCGGTTTGGTATGCGCTGTTTTCATAGCAAAAGGATCGAGTGTAAAAATAGGGGAAGCTGCTTTCAGCGGCTTGGTCCAGTTTGGGATAACGGTTTTTCCACCCGTCATATTCGCGATCCGTCATGCAGCAGGCGCCGAGAATGGCGTCCAAGTTGGCCGCAAAGGTCCTTCGGGCCGGACCGGATCGCACCAGACTTCCCACGAGGTACGGCACATCTTTCGGGTCCGGCGGCCAAAACATTTGTTTCCAGGCGCCTTTCCATGATTCATACAAGCGCAACCGATCTTCGACGGCCTGGCGCGGCGGCGCTTTCTTCGCATTGAAGTCAACCAGCCATTCGAGAGCCTGTCGCTGAACCTGCGGATCAAACTGCCGCGCCAGCCCGCACAGGCTCCTGCTATCCCTCAGCCAGGTTTCGGGGATCGCGTTTCTCAACATCAGCGCGAGGCGCAGCGCGTCGCGATAGTAATCAAAAACCAGTTCCGAATTGCCGGCCTTTGCCTCGAGCGCGGCCGTTGCCAGCATGATGTCAGAAAGTACATGAAAAGCATTACATCTGTGCATCGCGTCCCAGGGTTCCTTGACGCTCGCAAATTGCACCGGCATCAGCAAGTGGTCCATTTCGAGGGCATCCCGCGCCCGGTCGATTGCTGGCTTGCATCCCCGCACCCACGCGACATGCTCCGGGTGGTCGTCCGCGAGGTAAAAGCCCGTAAACAGGCCCATCACGCCAAATTTAAAATCGACCGTAGTCCGCGGATCCACGAACGGGTCCGGCGGAATGAGGTCGGCCGCTTCCTGCAAGACAAACCAGGCGTTCTCGGTGCGCGAGAACCGCAGCCGCGCGATCTCCGGTAACTCGGGCGGCAGCACCCGGGCCGGCGGCAGGAACCGGGTCAAAACGATAAGCACCGCCATCAGAAAAAATGCCAGCAGCACTGCAGATACGTTTCTCACGCCGCGCGACACACGCATGACGCCTCCCCCGGTCAAACCGAATGAGATTCTACGAATACATCCTGTATTATAGGCGGTCGACCAGGCTTTTCAAGGAAGGTTAATCTTGATTCGCCAATCTGCCGGCTCTTTTTTTCGAAGAAAGGACAACCTGTTCATGAATTGCCGACTTTTCTCTGCGTGTCTTCTGTTTCTGCTGCTGGTTAGCGCAACCTCGTGCATCGCCGCCCCGAAAACCGTGATGGTCGAAATGCGCGACGGGGTCAAGCTGGAAACAGACGTATACCTGCCGTCAGGCGACGGCCCATTCGCCGCCGTTTTGATGCGCAGCGTCTACGGGCGCAAATCCGGCCCGGACATTGCCAAAGGCCTCAACAACAGAAGGCTGGCGCTCGTGGTGCAGGATTGCCGGGGCAGGGGCGGCAGTGAGGGCAAGGACATGGTGTTCGCCGACGACGGCTGGGGCGAGCGGCAGGACGGGGCCGACACCGTCGCCTGGATTGTCAAACAGCCCTGGAGCAACGGGAAAGTCGGGACGTCCGGCGGGTCGGCGCTGGGCATCGTGCAGGTGCTGATGGCGCCCGCCACAAACGAGGTGACCGCGCAGGCCATCATCGTCGCGTGCTCCAATTTTTACGACCAGCTCTCGTACCAGGGCGGCGTGTGGCGCAAGGCGCTCGTCGAAGGCTGGACGAAAATGCAAAAGACCGACGAGTATATCGTCCCCGCGTGGAAAGCCCACCCAACGTACGACGCGTTCTGGCAAATGTTCAACGCCGAGGAAAAAGCGGCCGATGTCACGACGCCGGCCATGCACGTCGGCGGGTGGTGGGACATTTTTGGCCAGGGCACCATCAACAATTTTGTGACGCGCCAACACGAGGGTGGGGAGGGTGCACGCGGCAACCAGAAACTCATCATGGGTCCGTGGGTGCACGGCGTGATGAGGAAGGTGGGGGATCTTGAGCTGCGTGACAATTTCAATTTCGATTTCGGCAAATATGAGCGTCACTTCTTCGCGGCATGGCTGATGGGTAAGGACGACGGCGTCACGCGCGAGCCGCCAGTCAATTATTACACCGTGGGCGACGTAGACGATCCGGCGGCGCCCGGCAATGAGTGGCGCACCGCCGACGACTGGCCGCCGTTCCCGACCGTGGCTACCTCATACTACCTGCGCGAAGGCGGCGGGCTCACAACGGAGCCGGCCACGGCCGATTCCGGCCCGCTGGCGTATGCCTACGACCCGGCGAACCCGTGCCCAACGCACGGCGGCCAAAACCTGCTTTTGCCCGCGGGGCCGTTCGACCAGCGGGAAGTCAGCGGCAGGCCCGACGTGCTGAAATTCGCCACGGATCCGCTCGAACAGCCGCTCGAAATCACCGGGCAGGTTTTCGTGAAGCTGTTTGTATCGACCGACGCGCCTGACACGGATTTCACCGCGAAACTGGTCGATGTTTATCCGGACGGGCGTGAGATCCTCATGCTCGACAACATCCGCCGGCTGAAATTCCGCAACGGGTACGAACAGCCGGAGCCGCTTGCCCCGGGCGAGATTGGCGAGCTGGCGATCGATCTGTGGTCAATCAGCCTGATATTCAACAAAGACCATCGGATCGGCGTGCAAGTTTCCAGCAGCAACCACCCGCGGTTCGAAATCAACCCCAATTCGGGCGACGACTGGCCAACGGACACCAACAAGCGCGTGGCCAACAACAAGATTTACGCCGATGCGGCCCATCCCAGCGCGCTGATCCTGCCCGTTAGGCCACAGTAGCCAAGTTCGCCGCAGTAGCCCGACTTCGCCGAAGTCGGGTGATCAGAGAACACCACATCCTCGCGAGTCAACCCGACTTCAGCGAAGTCGGGCTACTGCACGTGAAGCTTATTGGTATGTTGGCAGCGAGATCGAGGGTAGAATGAAGTAGTAAAATGCGGCTTTTGAAATGATTTCTCCGACGACCAGCGCCACGATAAACGCCGCGACCGTTTTCCACCCGCGCCTGCGCGCGGCCCGGACGAAGCCTTTGTACATCCACACCACCATCAGCACGATCATGCCGATGAGGACAAGCAGGACCACCGCAAACACGAGCGTGTCGCCGGTAAAAACCGTCGGCTGGAGAACCTGACGCTGGAATGCCGGAATCAGAGTGAACAGTACCGCCACAAGCATCGGGGTGCGGGCGAAGGCCTGGTAGCCAAGCACGTCGCTTAGTCGAATGCGCCTGCCCGATACTGCCCATGCCGCCAGGTATAACGGGAGGGCAAGCGACAGCCAGTTAATGAATCCGGGCGCCAGGAACACCCACAGCGGGCCGGCCGCCCCCGTGTGTATATCGAGCACGCCGTCAAAATGGGTGTTGGTGAGCGAGCCGACGAAACCCGTCACCAGGATGATGAGCAGCCCGAACAGGAACGATTCGTGCGCTCCGATGAAGTGGAACGGGTCGCGGACAAACCCGAGGTAGGGCCGCGGAATTACCATCTCGACCGGTTCTTCCATTGCGGAATCCTTCAAGTTGGGACGGCCCCCGGTTTTTGTGGGGGGTGTCCCACTTTTTTCGCCGTTCTTCCCTACCACATTCGGCGCGGCAGCCCCAGGCTCGACGACCGCGGCAGCGGGGTATCTTCCCACACGCCGGCGATCGCCGTGCCGCATTCGGGGCACAGGTTGCCTTCCATCCGGTTGTTGAGCACAAAAAACCCGTGCCGCTCGATCAGGATGCTGTCGCAATGGTGGCAGTAGGTATGCTCGCGCCCGCCGGGCTCGCCTGGGCGGTTGCCGGCGTACACGTAGCGCAGGCCGGCGGCTTTGCCCGCGTTATAGGCCCGCTCGAGGTCCGACGCCTTCGTCGGCCCCCGGTCCGTCATCTGATAATCGGGGTGAAACGCCGTGACGTGCCACGGAATATCGGGAGAAACACCCACAATGAAGTTGGCAATCGACCGCAGTTCCTGTTCGCTGTTGTTGAAATCAGGAACCACCAGCGTGACCACCTCGACCCAGATGCCCAGTTCTTTGAGCAGCGCGATCGTGTCGAGTACGGGTTTCAACCTTCCGCCGAGCTTGTGGTAGTTGTCTTCATTGAAACATTTGAGGTCGACATTCATGATGTCGAGTGCCGGCCGCAGGAACTCGATCACACGGCGCGTGGCAAACCCGTTGCTGACGTAGCCGCAGATGAGTTGGTGCTTCTTGCCCTCATCGAACACCAGTTTCGCCCAGTCCGACGTGATCAGCGGCTCGTTGTACGTGCTGACGATGATGGGGGTGCCGTTGTCCACGCCGATTTGCGCCAGGCGCTCGGCAGCGATTGGCCGGGGCGCGCCCATCGACCGCTCGTCCTTAAGCACCTGGCTCGAAATCCAGTTCTGGCAAAACGGGCAACGAAAGTTACAGCCCAGCATTCCGAACGACAGCGCTTCCCTGCCCGGGAATACGTGGAAGAACGGCTTTTTCTCGATCGGATCGACCTGCAGGCCCGCCACGTACCCGCCGGGAACTTTTAACACGCCACCGCGGTTCGTCCGGACGCAACACACGCCCGCCCGGCCTTCCGAAATCCGGCACTCGAACGCGCACGCGTGACAATGGACTTTCGCGCCTTCAACTTCCACCAGTTCCGGCGCGGCAGGAATGGTGTGTTGTTCGAGGGTCTCCTGCAAAACCGAGGGCGACATGGCATCCTCCAGTGGTCGAAACAGACCCCTTGGTGTCACTAATTCCTTGCGTTTTCCAATTGAACACTCGCCGCTGTCAGCAACGCTGCGTGGCTGATCGAGATTTGCGGGCGGGCGGCGAGGTGGAAGCCGCTACGCTGCGCGTAGTCCAGCAGTTTTTCAAAATCCCGGCGCGCCACGTGCCATTTCGGCTCGGCGTACAGAAACTGCGCACCCGGCTTAAGGGCAGCGCGGACCTGGTCGAGAAACCGGGGCGGGTCGGGTGTCTCGTGCACCACGAAAAACGCGAGCGCAAAATCGACCGGTTGATCAACGCAAAGCCGCTCTGGGTTGCACAGATGCGGCCTGATCCGCCCGTCTACGCCGGCCTTCCGTGCGCGCCGCATCAGCACGTCGAGCATCTGCTGCTGGATATCCACCGCCAGCACCTGCCCCGCATCGCCTACCATCCCGGCCATCGGGATCGAGAAATACCCCATCCCGCAACCCAGGTCCAGCACGGTCATCCCCGGCTTGACATAAGGCTCGAGGATGCGCTCGGGCTTGTGAAACACCCGCCGCAGCCGGTGATCGAACGTATACGCGCACCACCACGGACAAACATGAGGCATCTAACACTCTCCGATCTGTTTTGTGGTGCGGGCGTCTCGCCTGCACGTATAAGTCTGGACAACCTTGGAACGCGGTTTAACATGAAGAGCCAGGAAAAGGACGCGGGAAAATGCCACGTGCAGGCGAGACGCCCGCACCACAAGTTGCCACGCATATAATTCTGAGACTGCGTCCAAGCTGCCGCACTCCATATCAAATGCCCATATCGGCGTTCAGACTCTCGAGTTCCTGGCCAATCCAGTTGATGACGGATCCAACGGTGTCTTCGAGTGGAACGACACCGGTTTCGCCGGTAGTCCTGCGCTTGTACTCGATCTGGCCGGCGGCGACGTTTCGCTGGCTGACAATGAGGCGGATCGGGATCCCGAGCAGGTCGGCGTCGGCAAACTGCACGCCGGGCGACGCGTTTCGGTCGTCGTAGAGCACCTCGATGTTGGCCGCGGCAAGCCGTTGGTAGAGGTGCTCGGCGTGCTCGCGGACGTCCGGGTTGTCGAGTTTGAGGGCGTTGATGTGCACCTGCCATGGGGCGACGGACATCGGCCACTTTGGGCCATACTGGTCGTGGTGGGCTTCGATGATCGAGCTGATCAACCGGCCCACGCCGATCCCGTACGACCCCATCACGGGGTGGTGCGACTTGCCCTGCGCGTCCGTGAACGTCATGCCCATTGCCGTGGTGTATTTCACGCCGAGCTGGAACGTGTTGCCGACTTCGATGCCTCTGCGCAGGTTGAGCGTGCCCGGGCACAGCGGGCACCCCGCCCCGTCCGGCACGCGGCGGATGTCGGAGGTCTCGACACCGGGCAGATCGCGCTCGAGGTTGAAATTGACGCAGTGGTAATCGGGCTCGTTTGCGCCGCACACCAGGTTGCCCGATTCCGCGACCGTCTCATCCACCAGCACGCGGATCTTCCCCGGGTCGAGGCCCATCGGCGAAGCGTAACCGGGCACGGCGCCGGCTGAGACAATGCGCGCCTCGTCGGCCGGCACTGGCCATTTCTGGATCAGCGTGGCCACTTTCGAGTCATTGACTTCGAGATCGCCGCGGATCAACGCAACAACCAGCCGGCCCGCATGATCGGAATCGTAAAAGACAACTTTGGCGGTTTTTCGCGCCGGGACGCCCAGAAATTCGGCCACTTCCTCGATGGTTTTTTTGCCGGGTGTGTGTACTTTTTCGAGGGGCAGAGCGTCTTCCGGGAACGGATGGACGTACCCGGTTGCGACTTCCATGTTGGCCCGGTACGAGCACGTGTCACACACCGCTACGGTGTCTTCGCCCACGTCGGTGAGCAGCGTGAACTCGTGCGCTTTGAGCCCGCCCATCATGCCCGTGTCCGACTCGACCATCTCGACCTGCGGCAATCCGACGCGGAAGAAGATGCGTTTGTACGCCATGCAACACTGCCGGTAGAACCGGTGGAGGTCCTCGATCGAGGCGTGAAACGAGTAGGCGTCTTTCATGGTGAACTCGCGCACGCGAATCAGGCCGCCGCGCGATCGGGGTTCGTCGCGGAACTTGGTTTGGATCTGGTAGATAATAAGCGGCAGTTGCGAGTAGCTGCTGATCTCGTTGCGCGCCAGCGCCACCGCCGCTTCCTCGTGCGTCATTCCCAGCAGCATCCCGTGGCCGGCCCGGTCGGTGAATCGCGCCAGTTCCAACCCCACGGCCTGGTACCGGCCCGACTCGTCCCACAGTTCGCGCGGCAGGACCACCGGCATCAGGACTTCCTGCCCGCCCAGCCGGTTCATCTCGTCGCGCAGGATGGCTTCGATCTTGCGCGCCACGCGCATGGCCGGCGGCAACATCGAGTAGATCCCGTTGGCCACCTGCCGCACGTACCCGCCGCGCAACAAAAACGCGTGGGACGGCAGCGTCGCCTCGACGGGCTGCTCCTTGTACCGGTTGCCAACCAACTGGCTCATGCGCATCGTCGCGCTCTCCTTACTATCAGTCCGATCGGTCCGATCCGTCCGATCCGTCCTATTCTTATCTGCCGCTCTTGATCCACTCCGCGTTAAACACGCAGTGGCGGATGCATTTTCCCTGTGGCGTATCGAACGAATAGGTCGCATGCAGCAGGCCGTCCGCCGACTGGATCAACGACGGATAGGCAAAAGTCCGGCCGATGTCGTCGGAAGGTTCCATCGTGCGCTTCCACTTCCACGTTGCGCCTTCGTCGTCGGACAAAGCAGCCGCCAGCCGGTTGCGCGAGATTTCGGTGTCGTTGAAAATCATCACCCAGGAGCCGTCGCGCAGGCGGATCACCTCGAGGCTCGAACCCGGGTTTGGGATATCGGTGTCGAGCGCGTTCGACCACGTCTCGCCGTCGTCGGTCGAGGTGCTGAGCATAACGCGCCCCGGGTCGCCGCCGGAATCACGCAGGTAGGCGTGCAGCGTGCCATCATTCTTGCGGACGAGCGTCGGCTGGATTGGCCCCGCGCCGACAATGGGCCCGCTGGTGCGCCAGGTTTCGCCGGCGTCGTCGGAAATGCCTACCAGCGAGATGTTGAACCCGTCGTGGTACAGCGGCAACAGCATCCGGCCCGACGGAAGCACGAGCGGATGAATCCTCGTCATCCAGCCCATCTGGCGTTTCAGTGGGTCTTTAGCGGCCTCAACAATAAGCTCGGAATAAGGCAGGGCATATTCGCCCCACATCCCGCTGTCAATGCGCAGTTCCTTGAACTTTTGCCCCAGAATATCGGGAAACTCCAGCCCAGGTTTCAGGTTAATCACGTCCTGCCAGTCCCATTTCGGCGGGCCGTCGTTGTGAAAATCGGAAGCGCGGCGGTACTTGAGCAGCGAGAACTGCCATTTGTTCGCCAACACCGGTATCCAGAACAGCCACAGCCGCCGCTGGCCGTCCACGTGCAGCACCGGGTTGCAGTCCGGGAACCCCGGCGTGTCGGCCATCGGGAACACGTCGCTCCACGCTTCCGCGGCGGATTTCAGGCGCGCGCCCTGGATCTGGACGTCGTCGGCGCTCCGTTCGCCCGACCCGTAAAACCACGCCGCCAGGAAGTCGCTATTCGGGCATTGCACGATGCTGCTGCCATGGACGTGCTTGTCTTGGAGTTGGAAGATGTTCCGGGTTTGGAACACAGGCTCGGCATGGGCCGCCGCAACGCCCAGAATGGCGGCAACCGCTAACAGGAATGGCTTTCTCATTTTAATCCCTCCGGTTTCATTCCACTTCCATGACTATAAACAAACCACAAGACCAAATGGTAGGCCAACGCGCCGAACCACAATCCGCACGTAAGAAATTGTCCGGGCGGCGTGTCAACCAGATTGTGCAAAAACCACGTCATTTCTCGGCGGTTTCCGCGCGAGGGTCCCATCAAGGCACTCATGCCATCATTTTCACCGCTGGTATCACAAAAGATCCCCGTCGTTTATGTCCTTTTCGTCCCTTATGTCCCTTCGTTACGTGCGGATTTGGGCCGAAGCAAACCGGCGTCGCCGAAGTCGGCCGTGCAGGCGGGACGCCCGCACCACAATCGGGCCCTATTGCGCCTCTGCGCGAACCAAACCGGAATTCTCCGGCTTCAAGGCGAAATGCGCTATAGTATTTCCGGCTGGGAGAAAATGTGATGGTTATCACTCAAAATTTGACTGTATTGGCGTGTTTGTGCACCTGTGCGGCGACAATCGCTGCGGCAGACGTATTTCCGGGCGAAGCCTGGGAGGAACGCCCGCCCGATAAACTCGGGATGGACGGGGCGGCCTTGGCGGCGTTGTCGGAATCGCTGGGCGGCCGGGGCTGCGTGATCCGCGGCGGGTACGTGGTTTATTCGTGGGGCGATCAGGCCGAACGGGGTGACTGGGCGTCATCTGCAAAGCCCGTCCTGAGCATGCTGCTGTTTTTCGCCATCCAGGAAGGAAAGCTCGGCGGGGTGGACTACCGGCTGGCGGACCTGGGCTGGCCGCTCGAGGAAAAAGACCGGCCGATGGCGTTTGTCCATCTGGCGAACATGATAAGTGGCTATGCGCGGCCCGAGCCTCCCGGCGCCGCGTGGGCGTACAACGATTACGCCATTCAGTTGTATCAGCAGTCGCTGTTCGACCGCGTGTTCAAGGAATCGCCTGCCGTCGTAGTTGAGAACCGGCTGGGCGCGCTTGGGTTTCAGGACGGGCTCGAGTTTCGCGCGAGCAACCGGCGCATGTCGGCGTCTGTACGCGACTTCGCGCGCATAGCGTGGTTCTGGCGGCACAAGGGCCGGTGGGGCGGCCGGCAGGTTTTGGCGCGGCGCTTTTTTGACGAGTACCAGCGCCCGTACGTGCCCAAAGACCTCCCCGACACCCGGAAAGCCGACACCAACGATTATCTGGGCATCGGCACGTACGGGGGCGATTCGGACCATTTCAGCCGGTTCGGCCCCGGCATCTACGGGTTTAACTGGTGGTTCAACTCTACCGGACGGCTGCATCCGGACACGTTGACGTGGCCCGACGCGCCCAAAGACACCTTTATGAGCGTCGGGGCAAGGGGAAACAACTGTGCCATTATGCCGAGCCTCGACCTGGTGCTCGTAAGCGCCATGGGCGACTGGGGCGAACTCGAACCGGCCAACCCGGACAGCAAGTTCAACCGCCACCTCAACCTGCTGGTATCCGCCGTGCGCGACCGTGCGGCAAGTGAAGAGGAGATACCACAAGTTGTTCAGTGGGAACCTTTTACGGCGTCTTTTTCAACTAACCAGCCGCATGACAACCCATTGCTCGTGCCGTTCAGCGCCACCGTCATTCGGCCTGCCGGCGCATCGTTTAGAACGCTCGGCTTTTACGATGGCGAGGGGGCGCGGAAGGTACGTGTAGGACCTGACAGGCCCGGCCGTTGGACTATCAGGACGCATTCGGCCGACCCGCAGCTCGACGGAAAGGAGGCGGCGTTCGATTGCGTGGCTTCGACGTCGCAACACGGGCCGCTCCGTGTCGATCCGGAGCACCCGCACCATTTTGTCCACGCCGACGGCACGCGCTTTTTCCATCTTGGCTACGAGTGCGACTGGCTGTGGGCGCTGGATATGGACAAGCCGGACTTGCCAACCGCCGGGCCGTTCCTCGACAAGCTGGCGGCGAACGGGTTTAACCTCATCGTGATGAACGTGTTCGCGTATGACTGCGACTGGCGCAAGGGGACCACCGGCCCGGACGATTACGGCCCGCCGATGATGGCGCCGTGGCCCGGCACGAACGACGCGCCCGATCACGCCCAGCTGAACCTGCCGTTCTGGCAGCATTACGACCGCATTATCCAGGCCATGTACGACAGAGGCATCCAGGCGCACATCATGATCAAGGTGTACAACAAAATGGTCAACTGGCCCGCAAAAAACAGCGAAGGCGAAGACCTGTACCTGCGGACGCTGGTCGCGCGGTACGCCGCGTACCCAAACATCATCTGGGATTTTTCAAAGGAGGCCCATCGGGACAAAGACGTCGAGTACAAGCTGGCATATATGCGCAGGCTGAAGGACCTCGACCCGTACCACCGGCTGATGACCAACCACGACGACGACGGCCTATACAACAAAGGCGCGTTTGACGGCATTCTGGATTTCCGGTCCGACCAGCAGCATGAGAATTGGCACGAGATGATTCTCAAGCAGCGCGAGCGCCACGCCTGGCCCGCCGTCAACATCGAGTTCGGATACGAGTGGGGCCCCGGCGGCGAACAGGACCACACCTACGAGGTCGTGCAGTCCGCCGAGGAAAACAGCCGCCGCGCCTGGCTCATCGCTATGGCCGGCGGATACCCCGTCTATTACTACACCTACACCGCCTGGGACGTCATCCGGCCCGAAGACACGCCCCCCGGCTACGCCTACATGCGCACCCTGCGCCAGATCTTCGAAAAAACCGCCTACTGGGACATGGAACCGGCCGACTCGCTCGTTGATACCGGCTATTGCCTGGCCAATCCCGGCAAAGAATACCTCGTGTATCTCGAAAACGCAGGCCCGGTCACGGTGCAGATCCAAGGCGCGGAAAAACCCATGCAAATTACCTGGTTCCACACCCTCACCGGCGAAACCAGGGACGGCGGCACACTTGCACCCGGCTCAGCAACACTGACGCTCCCTGCCGAGTGGTCACAGGCGCCGCTGGTTGTCTGGCTGCATTTCTAAGATTTGATTTAAGCAGCCATTGAGGTATGTAGTAGGCCGACTTCGCCGAAGTCGGCCAGCTGTGCCACAATTTAATGAAAGCGGGTGCGAAGTCTGTGCACTTCTTCCTGCTCCGCCCACAACCGCCGCCCCGCCCGTTGATTGGCCGACTTCGGCGAAGTCGGTCTACTTGGCTTAGCGGGATTTTAACGCGGCTTTTCCGGCGGACAACCGCCACAAGCCGGCGCCTGCCAGAGCGGCCATCAGGATGCCCAGGGCGTTCAACGGCATTTCGGTATAGCTGTACGGGTCGCTGTGCAAATCGTTTTCTAACGAATCGCTGATCCCGTCGTCATCGCTGTCCAGGTCAAGATAGTTGGGGATTCCATCGCCGTCCGGATCACCGAGCCCTTCGTCAAAATCGGAAATATGGTCGCCGTCGTCGTCGAGATCCACATCGTTATTGAGCCCGTCGTTGTCCGTGTCCCACGGATAGAGGTCGTCGCCGTCCGGGATACCGTCCGCGTCGTCGTCGATGTCCACGCCGTTGTTGAGCCCGTCGTTGTCCGTATCCAGCGGATAGGCGTCGTCGCCGTCCGGGATTCCGTCGTTGTCATCGTCGGGGTCGTCTTTATTGTCGATCCCGTCGTTGTCGGAATCGAGCGGATGGGCGTCTTCACCATCGGTTATCCCATCGTTATCGTCGTCCGTATCCTCCGAGTCCGTGATGCCATCGCCGTCGGTATCGATCTCGGCGGCGAGGCTGAACTTGGAGAAATGGGTCACCGTGAATGAGATGGTGTTGTTGTCGAGGTTGCGGTCGGAGATGGTAGTGACCTCGATGTCGTATATGCCCGATTCACTGTTGTACGTGAAGACTTTGAGATTGGCTTCGTCAAAACCCTCGACCTCCGCGTCCGTGTAGCTTATGGTAATGGTGATAGCCGGGTTGAACGTCGTGTCGACCGGGCCAAACTCACGCACCACCGGAACGCCCTGGACGCCTGGAAGAAGCGGCGTTTCATTCAGTTCGACGGGCGTGCTGATCTGGATTTTCTGCGGGGAGCCCACTGGGAAATCGATGGTCACGCCCACAGGTATGTCCACGACGGTTCCGCTGGCGTCCGTAGCCTGCTGGGGCGCCGTCGTGACAATATCGTTGTTGGCGGGGTCCCCCTGTGGCGCTCCGACGACCGTCGTAGCAATGTTGAGCGTGGTGATATACAGATGCATCGCATCGGCCACGTCGGCCATGTAGAGCACGCGGGTTCCGCCCGGCGTGACGCCGGCCAAAACTTGATTGCCCGGCTGTGCAAAACGCACATGTTCGCCTGAACCATCGGCATTGGCAATCACAACGTCGAAATCCGCCATGGCCGTGGTGTTGAAGAAATCGTCGTTGCGGAACACGTTGTTCTGGTCTTCGGTGAAAAACACGAGGCTGAGATCCTGTGAAAATGAGGCTACAGTGGCAAAATTGGCGCTCTCGGTTGTATGTATGGGGACGAGATTGGCGTCGGTCAGGGAAGAGGGCGCCATCGACGAGAGCTGGGTTTCGGGGACTTTGGGGGCGGCGATGATGGCCGGAACATTCTTGAGCACGTAAACGTCGCCAAAATCGGGCGATCCCGGCGCGCCGCCCGCATAATGAGTAAAGGCGATCTTGCTGCCGTCAGCGGCGATGGATGGCCAGTCGCAGTGTATCTCGCTCGATAATAGGTCCGTCAGGATTACGGGTTCTCGTGCAGGATCCTCTTGGCCGTTACTCCAAATCGGCAAGGCGACAAGGTCGCTGTTGTGTGCGCCCGGAGGAGCATACGAGATGAGCCAGTTTTCTGCGGGCAGGCTGGTCATGCTCGAGTCGTTCGTATTGTATCCGTGCACGCTGTGCGGAATCAGTTCACCATCGGCCAAGGCCGCTCGGTAGGGCCCGGCTATCAGATACAGATCATCCGGGGTCCAGTAAATGGGGGCGCTGGGCGTCACGGGCAGATCGACGGTCAGACGCCGATAACTGGACGGGTCGCCAATGTCGACGAGGAAAATGGCAAGGTTTTGCGTGTCCGTGTTTACGCCGAAGAAAGCGACGGTCTTGCCATCGTGAGAGGAGCGGCCCCAGAACGCCTGCCGTCCCGCCACGTCTGACTCATCTACGGCCTCGCCGGCGTAGAACTCCGCGTTCAGTAGTTCGGTTGGCTCGCCCAAACTATACGAGGTCGCGGGCGGCGTCAGGTCGAACTCGACGTAATTCTGGTTGGTGGCGGGGTCGGTCGGGCCGTCGGCATAGGCCACCCAGAACTTCAGGGCGGTGGTGTCGTAGACGATGCTGACCACGGTGCCGCTGACGCCATCGGCTCTGGCAATCTCGATGGCCTCGGCGGCATCGACGTTGCCGTAGCGTTCGTTGATGGCCGCATAGAGGGTCTGGTTGCCTTTCCGGTCGTCTTCGGGTCCGGGGGTGGCGTAGGCGCCGCCATCGTGCCGTTTCCAGTACACGGCGTCTTCGAGGGGTATGTAGATCGGGTCGTAGCACGGATGAGGCAATGCACTCTGGCCTCCGCCGAACTGGTTGAACCGTGTGCTGCTGGTGAACAGGAGGCGGGCGTCGTCGTTACCTTCGGCATCCTTTCCGCTGATGCAGTAGTGGTACTGGTTGGTACGGGTCGCGGAACTGATTCTGTTCAGGGCCTGCTGCAGGGTGGAGTCGTGATACATGCAGTCACGCAGCAGGAAGCCGAACGGCACGCCTGGGAACGGTATCGGCGGAGTCCCTTCGGCGTCGCAGAAGCCTCCCATGATCTCACTGACCCCGATACCCTTGTCGCCGATCCCGCCAACGGCCGCGCTGATTAAGCCGGCAAATCCGATAATGGCGTGGCGGTTGCCGTCGACAGGCGAGTAGATGGCCACGACCGGGTAGTTTTGCGCGCCTGTGTCCATCGACCAGTCCAGGTTGCGCAACTGATACAGGTGGCCGTCGCGCGTGGCGCTGCCCCAGCAGGCAAACAGCCCGCAGCCCGTTTCACTCATGTCCGAGATCAAGTGCACGCGGCGCAGTTTCTCGAAGGTCACTTCGGAGTGCCCGTTCGCGGCGCACCCATCGACCATCCCGTTCAACTCGGATTCGTAGCCGGCCACATCGAAAAAGGCGGGGTTCCACATGGCGGCGGTGGCATCGGCAAACTGCTGGTCAGTGTAGGCGCTCACAAATGGGACGATGCACGCCGAGATCTGGTCCGCAAGCAGGTAGCCGTACCAGTATCCCATCTGGTAGCGCGTCCCCCCCAGGCGCACCAGCGTGATGGCGTCGCTGCCCGTGCCTACGGTCTCCATCGAACCATAGCCGCCGACTTGACCCACGGCTATTCCACAAGTTGCCGAGACGATTAAAATCATCGATGTTAAACGAAACATGGGGGCCTCCCTCTCTCTCCTATTAAAAAGAACTGAACCCAAGGTCCGGTTTAGTTTACAGGAAATAGGGGGGAATAGACAGACATTTTGATTGCGAACTAAGGTCCTGGTTTCAACGAACCGTCCGTAGGCGCGGTCGTCTCGGCCGCGCCATCCAGACCACAGGCTTTGATCGCGTTACAGAGTGTCCCTGCCAGAATTAGCTTTAGATCGTTCCGCTATTGGGTTGATCACAGGCTGGATCGTTGAGGATAGCCCGGACTCTGGACGGCGCGGGCGAGACGCCCGCGCCTACGGTGGGCTGGAAGACCGCGCATACTACTAACAAGATACTTTTGACTGCTATAATCCCTCACCGAATCCTGAAGAAGTGAGGACACTTATGCAGCCGGGGCTTCGAGCGGTCCAGTTTGGCGCGGGTAATATTGGCCGGGGATTTCTTGGCCAGCTTTATTTTGAGACCGGCTACGCGACCACGTTTATTGACGTGATCCCGGAGGTGGTGGCGGGGTTGCACGCGCGGCGCGCGTACCCGCTGCGCATTGTTGGCGAGGAGACGCAGACGCTGACTATCCGCAACGTCGACGCGGTCGACGCGCGGGATCTCGAGGCCGTGGCGGAAGCGGTAGCGGGGGCGGACTTGGCGGCCACAGCCGTGGGCGTGAATGTGTTGGCGAAGCTGGCGCCGGGACTTGCAGAAGGTTTACGGCGCCGGTTTGACCGCAACCCGGAACAGCCGCTGAACATCATCGTGTGCGAAAACATGATCGATGCCGGACCATATCTGCGTGCGCGCGTGAAGGAAAACCTGGATAAGAGCTACCACGCTCTGCTGGACGCGCGGGTGGGTTTTGTCGAGGCGTCGATCGGCCGGATGGTGCCGGTGATGACGCCGGACATGAAGGCCGAAGACCCGCTGCTCGTATGCGTCGAGGCGTACTGCGATCTGCCGGTGGATGCGGCCGCCTTCAAAGGCCCGGCGCCGCCGCTGGCCCACATGCAGCCGCGGTCGAATTTCAAAGGCTACGTCGAGCGCAAACTGTTCGTCCACAACGCGGGCCACGCCTCGACCGCCTACCTCGGCCATCTCCGCGGCCACGAGTACGTCTGGCAGTCGATAGGAGATTCGCGCGTGCGGGCCGAAGTCGATGCGGCGATGGGGGAGACGCGGGCGGGGCTTGTGCGCAAGCACGGATTCGCACCGGAGGACCTCGACGCGCATTGGGAAGACCTGAAGCGCCGGTTTGCAAACCGCGCGCTGGGCGACACGGTGGCGCGAGTCGCGGGCGACCCGTTGCGGAAACTGGGCCCACGTGACCGGCTGATCGGCGCGGGCCTGATGTGCCTCGAACAGGGCGTTGAGCCGCGTAACGTCGCGTTTGCGACAGCGGCGGCAATCCGATACGATCACGCTGGCGATGTTTCGGCGCAACGACTGCGCGAAGTTTATCAGAAACACGGACTTGACGGGGTGCTGACGCAAGTGTGTCAGATCCCCGCGGACTCGCCGCTCGCCAGGCTTATCCGCGACGGCGATCAACGCCTCCAGCGCGAAGGCTGGATCCGGTAAGGAAAACAATGCACGAAATCGTGATGCCCCAGATGGGCCAGTCGGTTGAAGAGGCCTCGATTGTGACGTGGCTGAAGAAAGAGGGGGAGACCGTGGCGCAGGGCGAGCCGCTTTTCTCGATCCAGACCGACAAGGCCGAGATTGAATGCGAGTCGACCGCGACCGGCGTGTTGCGCAAGATTCTCGTCCAGCCGGACGTGGTGGTGCCGGTGCTGACGGTGGTGGCGCTGGTCGGGACAGCGGACGAGCCGATGCCGGATCTCGCCCAATACGGCGGGAATGGCGGCGGCCGTGCAGGCGAGACGCCCGCACCACAACAGCGGCCCAAGCCGGCGGCCTCGGCGCCTGCGGCGGCCGTTGTGGCGGGTGACGGCGCGGCTGCGGTCGGCGCTACGGCCATATCGCCGCGGGCACGGGCAAAAGCGCGTGAGTTGGGCATCGACGCCTCGAGGATCGCCGGAACGGGCGCGGGCGGGCGCGTAATCGAGGCCGACGTAACCGCTTATGCGGCGCAGATGAGGTCCGTCAAGGCCACGCCGACCGCCCGGCGCATCGCGCAGAATGCCGGTATCGAGCTGTCGTCGGTCACGGGCACAGGGCCGGGGGGCAAGGTTATGAAAGCCGACATCATTGCCCCGCTAAAAGCCGCGCCAGCCGCCTCTGGCACGCCGGGGCGGGTCGAGCGGGTGCCTCTGACGCAGATGCGCAAAATCATCGCCCGGCGGATGTCGGAGAGCAAATTCTCGGCCCCGCACTACTACATCACGGTCGAAATCGACATGTCGGCAGCCAGGGACTTCCGGGTGGGCGTCACCGCGTACAAGCTGTCGTATACCGACCTGGTGTTGCGGGCGGTCGTCAACACGCTGGCGGAATTCCCCGGCGTGAACGCCCGATGGGCCGGCGACGCCATCGAACAAGTCGAGGATGTCAACCTGGGGATAGCCGTGGCGCTGCTGGGCGGGCTGATTGTGCCCGTGCTCAAGCAGGCACAAACCATGTCGCTCGAACAACTTGCAACGCAGGGGCGCGCCTTGATCGAGAAAGCCAGGATGGGTAAGCTGCTTCCAGACGATTTCACCGGCAACACGTTCACGGTCTCGAATCTCGGCCCGTACGGCGTCGACCATTTCACGGGTATCATCAACCAGCCGGACAGCGCCATCCTCGCCGTCGGGCAGATGAAAGACCGGCCGGTCGTCATCGACGGCGGCATCTGCGTGCGGCCCATCATGAAACTGACGATGTCCAGCGACCACAGGGTCATCGACGGCGCACTCGCAGCACAGTTTATGGGCCGGCTGAAGGCCATTATGGAGACGGCGGCGTTTTAGGAAATTTCAAATCTCAAATTTCAAATTTGAGATCAGAAAAACGTACATACAGCGGAAGGCGAGGAGAAATTAGCGAATGGTTTCGTGTGATGTTGTCGTAATTGGTTCGGGTCCAGGCGGTTACGTGGCGGCCATCCGAGCTGCCCAACGTGGCGCAAAGACCGTTGTGGTCGAGCGTTGGGAGCTGGGTGGTGTGTGTCTTAATACCGGCTGCATCCCTACAAAAACGCTCATCCATACGGCCGAGTTGTATCACAACATCAAGCGGGCAAAAGAGTTCGGCATAGACGTTCCTGCGCCGTCGCTGAACATCGCGGCGATGATGAAGTTTAAAGAGGGCGTGGTCCGGCGCAACAAGAATGGCGTCCAGTCACTTCTCAAGTCGAATGGCATTGAACTGGTAAAAGGCGATGCGGTAGTGGCGGAGCCGGGCCTGGTCCGGGTTGGTTCTGAGGAGATCAAGGCGAAATCGGTCATTGTGGCGACGGGCGGCGCGCCGGCGCAGATCCCGGGGCTCGAATTCGACGGCAAGCTGGTCATTGGGAGCACGGAAGCGCTGCAACTCGAGGCGATCCCGAAACGGATAGCGGTGCTTGGTGCGGGCGCGCTGGGTTCTGAATTCGCGTGCATCTGGAACGCATTCGGCGCGAAAGTGACGCTGCTCGAAATGATGCCCACGGTTCTTCCGCGGGAAGACGAGGAACTGTCGGAAAAACTCGAGGCGCTGCTGAAAAAGCGCGGCATCGACGTCCGGACGGGCACGGTGGTCAAGAAGCTGACGAAATCGAAGGGTGTGGTGCACTTGGAGTTGGAGGGCGAGAAGCCGGACCCGCTGGACGTTGACCTGGTGCTGGTGGGTATCGGGTTGAAATGCAACTCGGAAGTGGTCGCGCCCATCAAGGGCATCGAGTTGACCAAACGCGGCGGCATTGTCGTCAACGACAAGATGGAAACGGGTGTGCCGGGCTTGTACGCGATCGGCGACGTGGTCGACAAGACGTGGCTGGCGCACGGGGCGGCGGCGGAAGGCCTCGTGGCGGCGGAGAACGCTGCCGGCGGCAACAAGCGGATCGACTATCGGGTCGTGCCGGCGTGCAACTTCACGATGCCGGAGTTGGCGGGCGTCGGGATGACGGAGAAAAAGGCGCGGGAGGCGGGCATCGACGTCAAGGTGGGCCGGTTCAACTACGTGGCCAGCGGGCGTGCGCAGACGCTGGGCGAGCCGGACGGGATGGTGAAGGTGGTGGGCGACGCCAAGACGGACGAGGTGGTGGGCGTGCACATCCTCGGTGCGCAGGCGGGCGAATTGATCGCGACGGGCGCCGTGGCCATGGCGATGGAAGCGACGGTGGACGAGCTTGCGCACACCATCTACACCCACCCGACTCTGGCCGAGTGCATAAAAGAGGCCGCAGAAGACTACCGCGGCGAGGGCATCCACACGCCCCCGCGCAAGAGATGACGGAAATGGGACCATTGGGACCTTTGGGACCATTGAGACAAATGCGGATTTTTTCAGGGTTACAGGAGTTGAGTTGAGGCTGCGGAAACGGGCTGAAGATCTACTGTGCCTGGGGATTCTGCTGGTGGTGGCGCTTTTTGCGCTGGGACCGGCGGTTCTCGAGGGGCGTATCCCGTTCTCGACGCACAGCGCCCTGTTTCAAACGCCGTGGGAAGCGGCGCGGCCCGAGGGGTTACAGCGCTCGCTGGACGTCCAGGAGCAGGTGCAAGCCACCCGGTATTACGCCTGGTACGTGTACCTGGCCGCGGCGGCGCGCGGCGAAGGGTCGTTGTTGTGGAACCCGCTCGAGGCGTGTGGCCAGCCGTTTCTGGCGGTGTGGCGTACGCGGTGCCTGTCGCCGTTCAGCCTGCCGTTCTACGTCTTTGACGTCAATACGGCCATCACGTTGTCGTTTTTGCTCAAGCTGCTGGTGGCCGGCGTGTCGGCCTACTACGTTGGCCGCAAATTCGGGTTGAAACCCGGCCTGGCGCTGTCCGCGGCGGTGGCATTTCAGTTGAGCGGCCACATGTACCTTTGGCTTGGTTGGCCAATGAGCGACGTGCTGCCGCTGCTGCCGCTGCTGGTGTTGTCGGTCGAGCGGCTCGCGGTCGGGCAGGCGAGATACTGGACAGTCGGCGCGGTGGTTACGGCCCTGATGGCGCTCGGTGGCGACCCGGAGACTCTGTCGGCGGCGTTGTTGTTCTGCGTGGTCTACTTTCTGATCCGGGTGGGGCTGCAGCGGTCGTGTTCAGGGCCGGCGGCGTCGTTGGCAGGGTTCGCCGCGCTGGTTTTGATGGGCCTGCTGCTCGCGGCGGTGCAGATCGTGCCGTATGCTGAGTTTCTGCGGCAGGCTGCGGCAACGGGCGGCGACGACCCGCCCACGACGTTGCGCATGGCCGACTTCGTGCTGGCCTATCTGCCGCGGTTCCTGGGCCGGTCGCTCGGCATCTGGACGGTCGAAGGCGCCTTGCGCCACACCCGGGTGATCCGGCTTCTCTACGTGGGATTTGTGCAAGTGTTGCTGCTGTCGGTGTGGTTTTCGGTGCGGTCGTTTGTGGCCGTGCCGCAACGCAGGCGGGTTGAAGCACTCCTCTGGACGGTTTTTCCGATGACGTGCCTGGCGATGTCCGCGGGCAGAGCACTCGAGCACGTGCCGCTGCTGGGCGAACTCGGGGCGCAGCACCTGCTCGTAGCCAACGCGTTGGCGCTGGCGCTCGTAGCGGCGGCGGCCGCGGACGAGTGGCTGCTGTTAAACGCGGAACAATGCTGGCGGGCCATTCGCCGGCTGCTCGTATACGTGCCGCTGCTGTTATTGCTTGGCGCTGTTGCGGCGCTCGCGCATCACCGCGTGCCGCGGATGGACGCGCCGGCCCTGTGGCTGCAAGCGGCGAAATCAGGCTTGCTGCTGGTGGGCTTGCTGGCGTTGCTGGCGGTGACGCTGCTGCGGCCGTCGCACCGGCTTCTGGGCTACGGTCTGGCGGGGCTGACGTGGATTTCGCTGGCGACCGCATGGACGCCGGGGCTGCGGTATGTCGATCCGCGCCTCGCGTTTCCCGACACGCCCCTCGTACAGGCTGTACGCAGCGCCGGAGGCCGCGTGGGCGGCAGCGACCGGCTTGGCCAGTGGCCGCTGGCGGCGGAACTGGTCCCGCAAGTTTATGCACCCAGCGGCGTGATGCTGCGCCGGCAGGAAGAGTTCGCAAAGCGTCTGCAGGAGGATCCTCTCCTGTTGAGACGGGCGGGCGCGCCGGCCCTGTTGCTCACCCGCGAGGACATCCAGGGCATATACGCGCCGATCCGCCCGATGCTGTTGATAGACCGAGTGTTTCCGAACGGGGTGGTGCTGTTTTCGGACCTGGCCGGCAAGCCGCGCGCCTGGATTGCTCACGAGGTCCGAACGACTGACGCCTTTGACGCTGCGGCGGTGAGTGCCGACCTGCCCCCGCTCGTCGAGACGTCGACCAGCCTGCCCGCTGCCCCAGGCCCCGAAGGCAAGGTCACCGTAACGGCCGCATCGGCTACACGCGTCACGCTCGCCGTCGATACACCCCGGCCGGGACTCGTGGTGCTGGCCGACTCGTTCTATCCCGGCTGGCGCGCGAAGGTCGATGGCAACGATGTGCCGGTGTTAGCCGTGGACGCCATGTTCCGCGGTGTGCCGGTCGATGCGGGAACGCACGAGGTGGATTTTTACTACATGCCGCAGTCGGTCCGGATTGGGTTGTACATCTCGTTGATCGCGGCGGGCATTGTCCTGATAGAACTGCGGCGCGTGTTCTGGCGGGCTTACTACTCGTAGGTGCGCTGCTTCTGCTGACTCGGATGCTTCGCCAAAACTCGCGCCACAGTTGTCCTCCAAGACGGCCCGCGACCCGGCGCGGCCGCCGGTGGTACTGCGGGAAGGAAAGTCAAGCCTGATCTGGTCGCTACAAGGTGCAAACTTCGAATCGCTTCCTCCGAGACTGCTTGGCAACTAAAATGAACGCCTTTTGAGCTCAGTCAATTCCCCAATTTTCGGGAATGTCAAGTAAACAGCGCGAGGCTTGGGGCACGGACCCACACGGATGGGCCGCAGGTACTCGCCATCAATGCGTCCGTACTACTATCTGCCAATTTCCTGCAATTCGCAGAAATTAAAAACCGGCCTTGGATCAAAGCCTGTCATCCTGAGCCCGCCCAGACACTGGCCCTGCATGTTTGTTTGCAGACGCTCCCTGGGCGGGCGTGACGATCCCCTCGGCTGCAACCGGTGACGTCCCGATCAGTCCGCAAAGAGTTCATGCCTGCCAATACCGGGGGGATTCCCACGTCGCGCTGGGTTCATGCCTGTGGTTAACAGGAGAAGTTTGTTGCCAGCGCTCCTCCGAATGACATCTTAGGGAAATCTCTAGGTTGCGGCTCCGCTGCGTCGCGTTCGACGGTGTTCGTCCGTGTGCTCCCTTAAACCAGCTCGTACTGGCCGGGGATGGCCACGGGCGGCACGGGCAGCGGGCCCATCTCGTACTTGGGCGGGGTCAGGTCGAGCTTCGAGGCGTTCATGATCCACCGCCACGAGATCTCCCTGCCTGAATACGCCGTCAGCCGGCCCATGATGCCCGCCATCGTGCTCTCGGCCAGCGCGACGCCTTCGTTGATGGGCGTGTTGGACCGGATGGCCGTGATGAGATCGGCGTGCTCCTGGACGTACGGGTTGGGCGTTTCCTTCTCGTATTTATAGGCGTTGGCACCCAGGATGGATTCGCGGGGGTTGGCGCTGCCTTTTGTGCCGACGACGTTCTCGGCGACGCGGCTGGACAGGCCTTTCATCTGGCGGCACAGGCTCTCGACCCGCACCCCGTTCGCATACTCGAACTCGACCGCGAAATGGTCGTAGATGTGGCCGAACTCGGGGCCGGTCCGCTGCTGCCTGCCGCCCATGCCGATGGCCTTCTCCGGGTGCGACTGCATCACCCAGTTGATGACGTCGATGTTGTGTACGTGCTGCTCGACGATGTGGTCGCCGCTCAGCCAGGTGAAATAGTTCCAGTTGCGCAATTGCCATTCCATGTCCGACCAGGCGGGGTCCCGCAGTACTGCGGCGTAATAGTCGTAATCGCCGATCCAATAGCATTGCGCGGCCGTGATGTCGCCGATGGCGCCGTCGTGTATGCGTTTGACCGTCTCGACGTAACACGCCTGATGGCGCCGCTGGGTGCCGCAGACAATGCAGAGGTTTTTCTGCTTGGCCAGTTCCGCCGACTCGATGATGGACCGTATGCCGACCGGATCGACCGCGCAGGGTTTTTCCATGAAGACGTGCTTGCCCGCCTCGACGGCCGCTTTGAGGTGCTGCGGCCGGAACGCGGGCGGCGCGGTGAGCAGGACAACGTCAACATCCGATGCGATGACTTTCTGGTATGCGTCAAACCCCGTGAAACACGTATCGTCGGTGGCTTTAAACCGGTCACCGAGGGCGGAAAGCTTTTCACGGGACGCTTTGAGCTTGTCGGGCAGCACGTCGCCCATCGCCACCAGATCGACGCCGTCCGACGATTTCAGGCAATCCTCGACGGCGCCGGTGCCGCGCCGGCCGCAGCCGATTACGCCCACCCGCAGCGTGTTGGACGCCTGGGCGTAGGCCCCGTAAGGTTTGGCGAGCAGGGCCGCCATCGAAACGGTGGCGGACAGTTTCATGAATTCACGGCGGGACGCGCCCGCGGGGCCGGTTGATGCCTGCTTGTCCATGCGTTTTCTCCTTTCGGCAGATGCCGCAAACAACAAATTCTAAAGTTTTGTCTATCCGTGACGATAATAACGGTAGCGACGGACCGAATTCCAGGCAACTCACCTTATAAGGATGGACCCTGATGGAGACTTCGATTCTTGCGTTAGGCCAATCTGGCAGCACCACCTCCGTGTTCAAAACCACATCTGTTTTCGAGCGGGACACCGAATCGACCAAGGCCGGCGACCGCGTTGACCTCGGCCAGCAGGCGTTGAGCAGCGCCCAGGCCATGAATATCGTCATGGAACGGGCCCTGGACAAGCTGCGTGGCGTCGTCGACGAGGCCCGGGCACAGCTCGGCATCCCCGAAGATGCTGTCTTGGACACGTCGCCCGAAGCCACCGCCAACCGGATCGCCGATTTCGCCCTTGGCGTGTTCGGCGTGTGGCGGAAAAACCACGACGAACTCGCCGAAGAGGATGCGCGCAAACAGTTTGCATCGTTTATCGGCGGGGCCATCCAGCAGGGCATCCAGGAAGCCCGGGGGATTTTGACGGCCCTCAACGCGCTCAACGGCGAAGTCGACACCAACATCAACACCACCTGGGACATCATCCAGCAGCGGCTGTCGGATTTCGTCAGCGGAAAATAGGACCGATCGGACGGATCGGACCGATCCGACGGATCCGACCGATCTGACCTATTCGCTAATTCGAAGACGTTGCTACCGTAGAAGCGGCGTCCCCGCCGCTTCAGTTTGTGGTACAAAAAGACGCGACGAGGACGTCGCGTCTCGTCGCGTCTACGTTGCTCGCCCGGGGGAAACGGCACTGTCTGGGACGCCCCCCGGCTTTTGTGGGGGGTGTCCCCTTTTTTGTGCGCCCTCACTGCCGCGCGATTGTTCTTAAAATTGCGCTGGGCCTTGTTGAGTCGGCATAATCCTCCAAGGTAAGCCGTTTAAAGCACCGGAGGATTCCTGCCATGAAAGGTGTTGTGCTTGCAGGCGGACTGGGGACGCGCCTGATGCCGCTCACCCGGGTCACCAACAAACATCTGCTGCCGGTCTACGACAAGCCGATGATTTTTTACCCGATCCAGACGCTTGTCGACGCCGGCATCACCGATATCATGCTGGTCACCGGCGGCAACAACGCCGGCGAGTTCCTACGTCTCATCGGCAACGGTGAAGAGTTCGGCCTCCGCCACATGAACTACGCCTACCAGAAAACCGAAGGCGGCATCGCCGATGCGCTCAGCCTCGCCAAACATTTCGTCGGCAACGACAAAGTCGCCGTCATGCTCGGCGACAACTTCGTCCAGGGAAGCATCCGCCAGGCCGTGCAACAGTTCGAGGCCCAGCCCAGCGGCGCAAAGATTTTTCTCAAAGAAGTGCCGCACCCCGAAGAGTTCGGCGTCGCCGTGCTCGACGGCAACAAGGTCGTCAACATCATCGAAAAACCCAAGCAGCCGCCCACCAACCTCGCCGTCATCGGCATCTACCTCTACGACAGCGACGTGTTCGAGATCTGTGAGACCCTCGCCCCCAGCGACCGCGGCGAACTCGAAATCACCGACGTCAACAACGAATATATCCGCAGAGGCGCCATGACCTATGAGATCATCACCGGCTGGTGGGCCGACTGCGGCAGTTTCGAAGCCCTCCTAAGATCCAACCTCCTCGTGGCGCGGGAAAACGGGGTGGATGTGTAGACTTTTTTGACAGGATAACAGGATTTACAGGATGTAGGCGCGGTTTTTTTAACCCGGCGCCGTCCAGACAACAGGCTGTTTCCAACGTCCCACGCGGCGAGCAACCGCATGCCGCATTGATCTCAGCTTTGGTCGCTCGGTGCGCTTTCGATTTTGCCGCTGGCTTGCGTCGTTGACGGCGCGGGCGGGACGTCCGCGCCTACTTTAACTGCAACTTGAAGTTTTTGCCGGTGATAATGGAGGGGTCGACGGGTTGCGGTGGGCCGGATTGGGGGAGGATGATGCGCATGGGGGCTGCGTCGAGGATGTCTTTTTGGAGGTCGATACCGGGTGCGATGCGGATGAGTTCCATTCCGCGGGCTGTGAGTTTGAACACGCCGACGTTGGTGACGTAGAAGATGTTTTTGCCGGTGGCGAGCGCGCGTTTGCCGTTGAAGGTGATATCGTCGACTTTTTGGATGAACTTGGGTTTTCCGCGCTGGACGAGCCTGAGCTTGTCGCCGTCGATCGCGAATTTCGGGCGCACCATCCATGAAGTGACGAAGATGACGGTTTTAGCGGCGGTGGTGAAGTCGATGAAGCCGCCTGGGCCGACGTAGTTGATTGCGCCGTCGCCGCGTTTGGATACGTTGACGTTGCCCTCGCTGTCGGCTTGGAGGACGCCGAGGATGCTGGTGTCGAGCCGTTGGTAGCACAGGCGGAATACCTCGGCGGACGACATCATCTTCTTCGGGCAGACGGCCGCGCCGAAAAACACGCCGGGCGCGGGCAGCCCGCCCACCACGCCGCTTTCGGTGAACAAAGTTATCTGGTCGACCAGCCCGGCTTTGAAAATCAGCCGGCACACTTCTTCGGGGAGGCCGACGCCGACGTTGACCAGGCTGCCGGGGCTGGTGGTTTCGGTAAAGACGGCCGCGGCGAGCCGGGCGAGTGCGTCGTCGACGTCGCTGCGGCGCGGGGTGATGCCGAGGACGTGGTTGACGAACTTGAGGCGGCGGATTCCTTCGTCGATGGGCAGGTTGCTTTCCGTCGTGAACATGGGCCAGTAGCGCCGGTGATGGACCGACGCGACTTGTTCCGCGCCGGGATACACCACCACCGCGTCTACCTGATCGCCCGGCAGGAACACCTCGCCCCAGCCTTTTTCGACAAGCTGGCCGGCAAGCACGATCACTTTGCCGCCGTTGGCCCGTGCGGCTTTGGCCACCATGCCCGACTCGGCGATCATGGCGCAGTTCTTCATGTAGATATTGCCGGCGCGATCGGCGGCGGGCGCGTTAAACATGCCGACAGTCACTTTGGGGATGGTGAACCGCAGCTTGTCGTCTTCAACGGCAACGTACTGCTTACCGCCGGGGTTGGCGACGGGCGTCCCGTTGCCGACGCGCGGGTCGACGTGGGTGCCGACGCCCATGGACGTGAGCACGGAGTCCTCGCCGCGCGCCTGCCCCTCGAGCAGGAACGCGAGCGCACCCTGGGGCAGGCATTGTAGTTCGAGTTTGCCCTGGTCGGCGAGCCGCAGGACGTTTTTGAACGTTTCGGCGTGGCCGGAGAAGAACCGGGTGCACAGGCCGTCCCTGGCCAGTTCGTCGAGCGAGCCGGGGACTCGACCTCGGCTGCCCACCCCGCCGATGGCCATGGCGGTGATCCCTGCGGGATGGCCGGTTTGCGCGAACCGCTCGCAGATCGCGTAGTAGAGGATGCTGACCCACTGGCTGCTACCGAGACCGGACACCGCGATGGAATCGCCGTCGCGGATCAGGCCGGCGGCCTCGAATGGGGTCATGAACTTGGCGCAGCCGGCGGCGGGCGCGGGGTAGTGGGTATCGTATCGGTACCAGCCATAACGCCACCGGGCAATGTGGGCCAGCAGGGCGGCCTTGGTCAGGAGATTCATGCGATAACTCCGGATACCGATAAGAAGTGCCGGTAGTATACATGATTATGTCTGGATGTAAAGGGGTCGGGCGGAACCGGAATCCGTGCGTAAAGAAAGGACATCAGGGACGAAAAGGAGACAGCGCCGGGCAAAGCCGGCA
>Ga0315285_10000162_pt1 | contig 65105 bp, 92 predicted proteins | sample YL17G09_36_MG_FD_203698 | JGI IMG/M metagenome (GOLD analysis project Ga0315285, IMG submission 203698) | Sediment microbial communities from Yellowstone Lake, YNP, Wyoming, USA - YL17G09_36 | ecosystem: Environmental > Aquatic > Freshwater > Lake > Sediment | place: USA: Wyoming | collected... | reverse complement strand
AGCGCATACAGTAGTTTTCAATAATACCGTCACCCTGCCAGCATCTACCATCGTTCCAGACGCAGGCACAATCGGTCTTGGATCTGGCAAGGGATTGATTCAATTTGATGATGAGACTACGGATTTTATTAGTTTTAGTAATTGCAACGTCGGCATCGGGACGACGGGGCCGGCTCAAAAATTGGATGTAGTTGGTAGTGCTAGTTTTTCAACTTCTATTTTTACACCGATCGTTTATCTCAGTTCAGTTGGAGATTTGAATCATGCGTTTAAAAAGGCAGATGATAATTTTAATGGGTCAACCAACGGACAGCAGATAAGATTCTGGGAATACCAGAATTTCTATTCATCCCAAAGTAGTCTGAGCGTGCTACATTTACAATGTAACGGCAACGTCGGCATCGGAACGGCTGCGCCGGTGGCGAAGTTGGACATTCTTGGAGCTGTTTCGGCAACTCCTATTACTAATGGAATTGTCAGAATAGTAGGAACGGGCGATAATCCCGCTACTGGTTCAGGGGGCGGGCTTTTGTTTGCTCAACAAGATAGCGGAGGAAGTTATACAAATTATGCAAGCATAACAGGGTGTAGGGTAAATCACGATGCGGATAACTACGTTAATTGGAACTTTAATATAATTCCTTGGGGAGGAACAGCAGTTACCGTAATGACTTTAACATACAACGGCAACGTCGGCATCGGCTCTTACGGTTTGACAAGTTCCGATTCCGGCGGTTTCAGTTTCAGGGCAAATAATGGCGCCGTAGCGGCAAGCACGCTTTGGTTTGATACAAATTCTAATCATAGAATGATGATTGATTATAGCGGCAACATCGGCATCGGAATGACTCCAACGGTTCAATTTGAGTTGTCGGGTAGTGTTGGGCAGAAAGCCTCTGGAAGTACGTGGTCAAACCCATCTGATAGTCGGCTCAAGAAGGATATAGAACTTGCTGATCTTGATCGTTGTTATGAGATAGTCAAAAATCTTCCTCTTAAACGATATACGTTGAGAGACGATGTTTTCAGTCCTGAACAGGCAAATGACAGGAATAAACTGGGCTGGGTAGCAGAAGATGTAAGGCCGTTTTTCGCGAAAGCTACTCCGGTAGTTCCTTTTATTCTTCCAACGGGAGAAGTGATTAAGGATTGCTTGACTCTTGATGTAGATCAAATATTTGCTGCAATGTACGGTGCACTCCAAAAATGTATGATAAAAATTGAAGAGCTTGAAAAGGAATTGAGCCATGGACGAAAACAACGAACCGAAAGAGAAGAAGTCATTTAGCCAGAAATATATCTCTCGATATGTAGCCATAGACCTTAAGACGATCATCCCGCTTATAATTTTTATCGGGTCAGTCTCTTTTGGTGCCTACTCGGCATTCACGCATGAGACCAGGGTAGCCATCGTAGAGATAGCAAAAGCGTGCGATAAAAATGAGAATGAAGTGATTGCGCTGAAAGAAAAGCACATAGCCCTTAGTGGGGTGCCTGGTCGGATGGAACAGAATGAAAAAGAAGTTGTCATCCTAAAGGCCAGACAGGACGTACTTAACGAGACCATCATGTTATCCCTTAAGGACCTTAGCAGGAAAATCGAAAAGACAAACGATCTTTTACTTGGTCATATTCTAAGTACGAAGAAATCGGGGCACTGAGGGGACATTAAGGGGACATGACCGACAAAGAAAATGTCTTATTAAATAAAATTATCTGCGCGGGCGCCTGGATGAATCGGGCTCAAGAGAAATACCGAGATCATCTGGAGAACCTTCCCGCTTCCGGGAATTATGCCTTTGCCGCCGGATCTCTGGCGATTCATGAGGCGGAAAAACTTTTACGGGAAATATTGAGAGAAAAAGAATGATCATTTACCGAGGAATAAGGGAACAGGGCATTTGAATGCACATGAATAATATGATCACAAAGAATTTCAGTAGGGCGGAAATATCTTGTCATTGCGGTTGTGGTGCGGATCAGATTTCGCTTGAACTTATTTGTAAATTACAGGAAGCCAGAGATGAATATTTTAAAATTTTTGATAAAGGTCTCGTTGTGAATTGCGGTTGCCGTTGCCCGAAACACAACACTGATGTTGGCGGAGAAGATAAATCCGCACATCTCACCACGGATAAGAAAGTAGGAGAGGCGATAGATCTTGCCTGCGCCGATTCTCATGAACGATATGTCTTATTCAAAATTCTTATGAAGTATTTTACACGGCTGGAGTTAGGCGATGTCTGGATTCACGTGGACGTGGCCCGGGATGATGCCCACCCCGGGGAAGTAATCTTTCTGCCCAATTATAAACAAAGGAAATAGGTGAATTTTATGGCCGGTTTAGATCCAATTACAGCAGTAGCAAATTTTGCGAGTGGGATCATCGACAAAATTTTCCCGGATAAAACCGAGGCGGAGAAGGCGAAGGCGGCCCTGGCACAACTCGACATGGCCAATGAAGCCAATCTGCTCTTTGGTCAACTCCAGATCAATGTGGAGGAAGCCAAAAGTTCTTCTATTTTTGTCGCAGGATGGCGCCCATTCATCGGTTGGGTCTGCGGGGCCGGTTTTGCCTGGCAATATGCGCTCGGTCCATTCTTAACCTGGCTCCTGGGGGCCCTTGGGCATCCCACCGCGCTTCCCGCAATGGATGCCAGCGAACTCATGACCATCCTATTGGGTATGCTTGGACTGGCCGGGATGAGAAGTTACGATAAAAAGTCTGTCTTGAAAAATGGCAAATAAATTAAGCAAGGTAGATCTATCGTGAAGAAGCATTTCTTGGCAGCCCTCGCAATTTTAGGTTATCTTCTGTTCGCTTTTTTGATCATAACCTATGCAGCCGAAGCAAAGGAGGGGTCCAGAGTTCTAGATAACGAGAAGGGCTTCACGGTAGAAGTTCCCGAGATGTGCCCGGATTTCCTATTTTGGCAACCGAGACTTTTGGGTTCGAAGCAATACGCGAACGGCAATGGGATTGCAATAATCGAATCCCGCAACGAAGAAGAGACTGTCTTTGTCACTGCGATATGGGCAAAAATCGAAAACAAGGCATATTGCTTAGGTTTAATTATTACCTACTTTCCACCCAAAGGATTTGACCCGAAGAAAAAAGTTGAAGATCAGATGAAGAGTGAATACATAGAAGATATTATTTTTATGCGAACCGGCAAGCCTTCGGGTGTACTCAGTCGGGTAAAAGATTTGACCCCGTTTTCGCAGATCGAAAGATTTTTGAATAGACTCGAAGTTTAGCTTTTAGGCGTTCTTTGAAAACTACATATACCCTCCCGGGCCGATCCCTCGGGAGTTTATAAGGGCAGTTAGGTGCCCCAGAAAGGAGGCACCATGGAAACAAAAGGATGGACTGCTGGCATTCTCGATGGCGAAGGTTACATAGCAATTACTGATAATCGTGCAGTAGTTCGGGTTGATAATACCGATATAAGAATCCTTCAAAAACTTGCTCAAAATTGGGGTGGAAAGATATATGAAAATCGCAGAAACTTCCGACCCAATTCCAAGAAAATATGGTTTTGGATAATTACGGGATGGAAAGCAATTCCTTTCCTTATTGAAATTGAACCATATTTAGTGAGTAAGTCAGAGAGAGCCAGAAAAGCCATAGAGTTCTACAAAGAAAAAAGCAAATCCTTTCCATAAAGGACTGCCCCTTTTTTATTGCAAGTTTTACCTTACCAGGAGACCTACCCATGGACCTGGAGGGTTTTTATTCCATGCGCATATCTCAAAAGGACGCGCAGAAAGGAAGTAACATGGCATTACCTCAAGCAGTTCAAGCACAACTGGACCGTGCCAATCAGATATTGGCACAGGAACACCCGGTGGCAAACCCGAATCCGCAACCTCCGGTCGCCCCGAGCCCCACTCCAGTCCCCGGGGATACCATCGTGGCCCCTCCCGCGATAATTGCACCGCCAATCGAACCGGTTCCGCCAGCGCCGATACCGTCGCCCGCCCCGGTAGCACAACCCCCTGTGGACGATCCAAATTCTGAAACCTGGAAACAAAGGTTCCAGACATTGCAGGGGAAATATAACGCAGAAGTGCCACGATATGCTTATCGTGTTGCGTTCCTGGAAAACCAAGTGGAATCCCTCACTAAGGAGATCGGGAATTTAAAACTCCAGTTGGCTTCACCCCAACCCCCGGCACAACCAGGGGCCTCTATCACGCCCGCGGAGATCCCGCAGGCATCCGGGAAAATGTCGGAGGTCTTGAAAAACTCGACCGACGAGAAGATCAAGGCATTCAAAGATAACTTCCCGGACATCTTCGAGGCCATCGGTATCGTAGCAGATCAGATGGTTACAACCATTAGGACCGAAAGCGATACCAAGATGAAGGCAATCGAACAAAGCACAGCGAAGAGTGCGAATGATGCCTTCCTCGAAATCCTGAATAGAGATGCCCCGGGATGGCAGCAAATGTGCCAAACCGATCCCAACTGGCCCGTGTGGTTAGGAGTCATAGAAGACTACACCGGAAAACTTAGACTCGAACTCCTGAAAGAAGCATCGACCAGGTTTGATGCTAAAGCGGTCCTTAAGATGTTGAGGGATTTCAGGACGGCTTATTCAACGCAACCCGTAGTAGGTCCAGTCGTGGCAAACCCAAATCCGCCTGCTCCTCCAGCGATCCCGGGCGCGGCCTTTGTGGGTCCCCCGAGCGCACCATCGGCAGGTTCCCCTTCGGTGACACCACCGGAGCAAATCACCAGGAAGTTTGTCAGCGACTTTTATCTCGATGTAGCAAAGGGACGTTATCGAGGCCGAGATGCAGAAAGAATCACAATCGAGGCCAAGATCAACCGAGCGAATATCGAAGGGAGGATCGTTTGACAGACTCCTTGGAACATAAGGAGAAAATCAAATGTATCCTGTTAGCGCAGGGCATCCAAACTACTCTTCGAGCGGTACCCAGGGTTCCTTCATCCCAGAATTGTGGAGTGGCAAGATTCTCGCAAAGTTCTATAGTTCCACAGTGTTCGGAGAGATAGCTAATGTTGACTATGAAGGAGAAATTAAGGGGTACGGTGATAAAGTTATCGTCCGTACCACGCCCGATATCACTATCCGCGATTACGTGATCGGGCAGAACCTTGTTTACGAGACCCCGGAATCCACGCCGGTCGAACTACTCATCGACAAAGGCAAATACTTTGGATTCAAATGCGACGATATTGTGGTCGTCCAATCCGATCTTCGTCTTCTGGAAGACTGGACCGCCGACGCAGGCGAGCAGATGAAGATTGCCATCGATACCACAATTCTCGCGGGGATCTACAACCAGGCCGCCACTTACAACTACGGCAATACCGCCGGCGTCAAGACCCAGGGCTACCTACTCGGTGCCTATGGCGCTCCTCTTCAGGTGACGAAGAACAACGTCGTCGATCTTTTCATCGATGCGGCTTCCATCCTGAATGAACGGAATCTTCCGAGTACCGATCGATGGATCGTGATTCCCGATTGGATTGCAAACCTGATCAAGAAATCCGACCTTAAAGACGCTTCCATGACCGGGGACCAGGTTTCCCCTGCCCGCAATGGCCGCATCGGATCGATCGACTACTGGAATATCTACGTCAGCAACAATGTTTACACGGTCACCGACTCTACCACCGTACCCGCCTGGTATTGCCCTTTCGGGCACAAGTCCGCTCTCACCTTCGCTTCGCAGTTAACCAAAATGGAAACCCTGCGGGCCGAGAGCACCTTCGGCGATCTCGTCCGTGCCCTGAACGTGTACGGATATAAAGTCATGCAGTCCGCCAACTTCGGGATGCTGTACCTCCGAAGGTAACTTAAAGGGCTCTGCATAAGGGCCCTTTCAAATCTTTCAAAGGAAAAGGAGTAAGGATAATGGCAGCAACAAGTTTTACTGCGGATTTAAGGGAAGATGAAGGCATTGCGCTTCCCTGGCCTGGCGACAAATGCCACGTTCTGAAACGGATTGTCGATTTCAGCGAGGCCGCCAATCATTTACAGTCCGATGAGGCCATGGCGCTTTTCAATATCCCTGCCTTCGTTTGCGTCAAGGAAGTTGGTTTCAGACTCATTACGGCGGAAGCCGAGATAGCTACCTCTTGTTATCTGGGTGCCTTTACCGTAACCGCCGCTGGCGTGGCTACCGAAATTGACGAAGACGGTTTCGCCGCTGATGTCGTCTTTAATGGCACGGTTGGCTACATAACTCCGGATGTCGATGCGGCATACATGGTCGGAGGAAGCGGGAAACAAGGTTACAAAAGTACGGTTGATTGGGTGATCGCTTTCACCAATAAGGATTCCGGCGAGTGCCATGAAGCCAAAGTAGAGTTCTACGCCATCTGTGTTGACCTGCGATAAGCGGTAAACAACTCAGATTTTATCAATCCCCCGCCCGTTGGCTTTTTCGATGGGCGGGTTTCCCTCTAAACGGTAGGTGGCCGGGAAGCACAGACGCACCGAATCACTCAAAGGAGATTTACGATGTGGAGAAATGATTACGACGAAAAAGCCCAGGATTTGTTTTATATGAGTCCTGGGAAAAGGATCTATCTTGATCCTGCCAATGGAAGTGATGGAAGTCCCGGAAGTATAAACTCTCCCAAAAAGACCCTTTCCGGTGCTTACCCCTTGTTAAGGGATGACAAGAACGATGCTTTGATGGTCATTCCAGGCCCAAGCCCCATCACCGTGACTGCATCTTTGGAATTAGCCCAAGACGGCATCAGTATTGTTGGACTCGCGCCCAATCAGCGGCATGCGAGAACGGCTGCAACAGATGGAGCGGCATGCGCAGTCCGCTGTGTCACGAGTGGTGTTGATAATATTTTCAATATCACCGGGAATGGTGTCCGCCTTTATAACCTGGATACCATGAACACCTATACCATTACTACCAACCGGTGCGATATTTTGGTTGCCGGAAGAGCCCCCTATTTTGAGGGCTGCGGATTCCGTGGCGGAAACGGAGCCAACCAATTAAACCATGCCGATGGTGGCGTTGCAGTGATCATGAAAACGTCTGTGGCAGGCGCGGGCAATGGTGCCAGATTTAAAGATTGCCATTTCGGTAACTCCTCGAATGATGCGAGATCCCTTGGTCCTTCATGGTTGCTATATGAGGGCGCCGCAGTAGCGGGATTCTTCAACGAGTTTATCGACTGCATCTTCGATACAAGGATCGAGACGGTCTCCGCCGTTGTAGCCGGGATCATCTTTGCTCAGAATTTCGCAGCCGACCGCTACCTACTGTTCAGAAATTGTTTCTTCTATAATTTCTGGCAAAACCATGTGGATAAGGCAAATTACGTTATCTATGATTTGTCTGGGTCTACCCACGACATCGTTCTCATGAACTCTGCCTACGCTGGTTTTGACGCATGGGCGAATACCGGAACTTATGTGTTCACCAACATGCCTGACGCTGGTACTCATGGTGGTATGGGTTCGGCAGTCGCAACGACCTAACCGTTAACTCCATTAACTCAAGGGGAGGTCTTGGTGATCTCCCCTCAATGAAAAGGAAAATAAAATGCCAGATTCAAATCCAACCTACAAAATAATGGCGACCTATAACATTCTTGAGGCCACCGATCCTGCCGAATGGGGTGCTTTAAATGCAGACAATAAAGCTACCTATGCCCTTTTGATCTCTGCGGGGACAGTAAATTTCGCAGAAGGAACTCTCGTCAGGACAATCCTCTTGGGGATGTTCCCAGCAGGAAACACAAACGCAAAGTTGCTTTTGCTGTAGTAAAAATTACAACAATCGTGGTGATTTTTACCACGAACGGGGGAGGGCTTCGGCTCTCCCCAAAGACTTATCTACCAAGTGTAGAAAAAGATGAGGGGCCGGTCTCCGGTCGCCTTTATAAAACCAAATGAGGAGGAAATATGACACCGGAAGAGAATCAAAAATTTGTGGGGGAAGATCCTTTGGCGGCACAGCAAAGGGCGCTCGCATGTGCGAAGGCGTTGGACGAACTTATGAAACAGTATAGATGCAAATTAGATATTTCATTGAACATATCTCCACTGCGGGGGATTACATCGAAAATTGCGGTCATTCCCATTTTTGATATGCCCCCGGGTCTCATGCCGAATACTAATCTTCCGGGAACGAATTAAGAAGAAGGTGTCAAAATGACCTTTCAACAAATTCTTGATGAAATCAGGAGTGCCCTGGACGATACCGAAGTTCCTTATCTCTGGCCGGATACGGATCTCTTACACTATACGAACAAGGCCATCGAAATCCTTACCGAAAAGGGATTACTGATTTCCGACGCGAGCACGGCCGCGGTCTGTACGATGTCTCTTAGCCTCCTGGGAGGGCGGAGTTACACCAAGCATCCCAAGATCATCCAGGTCCGGGAGATCTATTTTGCTGGATATACTTTGCCGATCCACAAAGTGACTCTCTCTTACCTTGCGGCCCATTGGCCGACCTGGAGATCTGCGACCGCTGGAAAGCCCTTGGTATTCACCGAAGACTACGAATCCGGGAAGGTAACTTTCATTCCTGCGCCCGGTGTGAGTTACACGGCCAATCTTTCAGTCTTCCGGTACGCTTTGACGGATCTTTCTCTTTCTGTCCTGGGTGCCTCCCCGGAGATTCACACCCGTTGGCACAAGTACATCAAAAAAGGTGTACTTTACCAGGCTTATTCCAAGGATGATTCCGAGGGTTACGATCTGGAGCGGGCCATTAAATACGAAAAAGAATTCCTGGCCGATTGCTCCCAGGCCGCATTCGAGGCATATAAATCATCCTATTCATCCCAAACCGCAAGTCCACATTTAGGGTTTATGTAAAATGAACACCGCCAAAATCTTAGAGATCAAAGCCTTTAGGGGAATTAAAAACGTCGGCGATTGGGTGAGAATGCCTCCCAAGAATGGAATGGCTTATCTGACCGAAGGTGTGAACCTCGACATAGACAACGATCTCATGCCCCATCGCCGGGATGGATATGGAGCGAAGATCTACGGCGGCTCCCGCATTCATTCGTTCTGGTCCGATGGGGAAAAGGGCCTCTTCGTCCAGGATCAGGATCTGCGCGAACTGACAAAATATTTTACATCGGTAATTCTCCATGAAGACGTGGGCGATTCCCGGATGAACTACACCAAGATCAAGAAGGAAATCGTTTACACGAACGGAAGCGTGATTGCCTATCTTGATGACGAGGGGTTTCCTCGGACTTTCCCGACCCCGACACAGACCTTCAAGACCGCCATGAAAGCCGGCCACTTGATTGAATATTTCGGCGGCAGACTCTATGTCGCTCGGGGAGATCAGGTATGGTTTTCCGATCCCATGGCCTGGAGGCAGACCGACGAACGGAAAAACTTCAAACAGTTCAGGGGCTATGTCAACCTCCTCCGGAAAGTCAAAGACGGCCTCTTTATCTCTGATTCCGAGGCCACTTATTTTATGGGCGGACTCAATCCCCAGGATTCAAACTTGGTCAAGAAGGCAAATTACCCGGCCATCCTGGGGACGGATGCGGTGATCGACGGGAATTTTGTTGGCCAAGGGGATACCCAAGGGATCGTGGTGATCTGGCTCTCGAAGTTTGGGTTCTGCGTAGGGGCTGATGGTGGACAGTTCAGCAATGCCACCCCGGATTTCTACCAGGCGCGAATTACGCACCCGGGCGCGGCCATAGTTCGCAAAAACAATGGCTACTTTCAATACCTGGTATCCCAAAAGGATTCACCGGATGTTACTCTTAATTTCACTTCCACGCCCTTGACCTCTACGGGATCGATGAGCTTTGCGATTTCATGAGTTATTGCCCAGAACATAAGAAAATTGGCCTATGTACGAATTGTCATCGAAAAACTGTCGAAGGATTTACCAGATGCACAAAATGTGCAAAATCTCATCTCTTCCATCAAAAACGGAGAGATCTGAAAATCAGACCGATCAAAAGGAAGTTGGGACTATGTTGGGATTGTGATGAACCGGAGATCCCAGGAAGAGGAAGATGTCAACGGCACCTTGGATTACATCACAAAGCACTTAGAAGACGCAGGGAAAAAATGATGAAAATGGGGAGATGTCGGAGTTGCTGGGCACCATTGGAATTGACCGACATGGACAAGGGAAAAAAGAAGTGCATCTTCTGTAGGGAGAGGTTATGGAAATTTTAAAGTCTTCACTTCCGTATGATCACGATCTGGTTCTCTTTTCAGATTTTCATTACGGAACGAAACTTCTGGAGGAAACAGCGGTTGATCGAGTAAGAGAGACATTGGAGACTAAGAATACTTTCGGGATATTTGGTGGAGATGTATGCGAAGCTATCACCGTTATCGACAAACGGTGGAATCCGGAATCGGATCGCAGATTATTGCCACTCCAGCAATACAAAGATACGAAGGAAGAATTCTTCCGTCCCCTTCGTAAGAAGATTATCGCAGCCATGATTGGCAATCACGACTGGCGGCTTGCGGCTATTTTTGGAAATTATCTCAAAGACGAAATCTGTGCGGATCTTAATATTCCATATGGCGGATACACACAGAAAATGGCGATCACCGATCCTAAAGGCAAAATGCTTTATAAGATTTTTTATACCCATGGCTTTGGGCGTGTTTATTCCTATGCCGATGACCCGATCCGTAGGGAAGCCAACATGAAACTCCAGTTGAAACGCAAACTCCAGGATAAAGCCGGGGACTGCGAGATCATGGCCATCGGGCATTCCCATAAACTCATTGTGGTGGAACCCACGGCGCGACTCTATCTTTATGATGACGGTCATAAGATCAAGGCTGCATACACAACGGGCATGAGCGGTGAGAAATTCATTCCTGCCGATCATCGCTGGTATGTCAACACCGGATCTTTTATGAGACTTTACCGGGAAGGCGTAATTGGATATGGAGAATTGATGGGATATGACCCGGTCGATCTTGGGTTCGCAGTCATCGAATGCCGGTCAGGTAAAATAGTCGGTATCAGGAAGAAGGCTATCTAATGAAGTGGGAGGAAGTCAAAAATTTAGGTTCGGCGCATTATAAATCCGGTCTGGTCGAACCCCTTGATCTTTATAAATCCGGAAACATGCTCCAGGATTGGGTGATCGGCGAAATTATGCAGCATGCCTATCGCAATCGGACGCAACTTTGTAAAAAGATCTCCATCCAGGATATGGAGAAAATCAAACATTTTGCGGAAATCTTAATTTCCTTCGCTGAGGAGAATATCTAATGCCAGGACAAAAACAGGGTAAAAGGGGTTCCCGGAAGATTGGGCACAATAAAACCAAATGCGGTCGGTATAAGTTAGAAGGCCGACGCGAGAAGAATAAGAAGCGCCGGATCGCAACGCAAAAACGCAAAGAAGAAAAGAAACGCAAGAAATTAGAACTTAGAAAAGGAGACGACAATGCTCAGATTTAGTACAGGTTTAAGACAATATCTACAAGGCGGAGGCTGCATGCGTAAAGCCTTCTGCGATTCGATCCTGAAGATCTATTCAGGAGTGGCCCCAGCCACGGCGGATCTCGCTGCCCCGAGTGGAGATCTACTTGTGGAAATAACGAAGGCATCTGGATCTTATTCTCATGATGCGGTTTCCACGGCCAAGCAGTCCTTAGTCACCATCACTGCTTACGCCCAAGGTAATAAGAATATCATTGTAATCGACGGAGTAACATTTTCGTACACTGCTCTCGGATCGTCCTCAGTCACCATAATTGCCACGGCATTAGTGGCATTAATAGACGCAGACTTAACGATCTCAGTTTGTGCCTCGTCCCAAGCGGGTTTGATCCATATCAAATCCAAATTCCCCGGGGAAGAATATACTATTACGGTAAGTGCGGGGGATGGGGGCGGTGCAGCGCCGGGACTAAGCGAAAATTCTCCGGCAAAATCGCGCATCGATGCTCTTCATTTGGGTGTTCCGGCTGCGGGCGTGATCGCCAAAGAAACAGGGTATGCTTGGTCCGGTGAAATAACACAGACGGGAACGGCTGGTTATTTCCGTTTAGTCCAGACCACGGATGATGGTGATGAAAACGATGATGATATTCGTCTCCAGGGCAATATCTCGACTTCGGGGGCCGAATTGAATCTGAGTAATCTAAACCTGGTTGATGGTGCCACACTCACTATCGATACGTTCCAGTTGACCGAACCGGCTGCATAAATATTATAGCAGGATAGTTCAGTGGTAGAACACAGGGCCCATACCCCTGAGTCAGGAGTTCGATTCTCCTTCCTGCATCCATCCCTCTCTTAAAGGAGAAATACCAAGGTGCCAGCAAAAGGGCAGAAACTTTCTGCTGAAACCAGACTAAAAATTAGTTTGGGAAATAAAGGAAAATCCAGAAAAGGCCATCCGTTTTCCAAGGAAGTTGCTATTCGTTTCGGGATAGAACGCAAAGGGTCTGGTAACCCCATGTTTGGAAAACATCATTCAGAAGAGACTGGGAAAAAGATGTCGGCCAGTCACATAGGAATGAAATGTCCTTGGATTACCGAAATGCTTCTTGGTAAACCGAATGTTAATTTAGGAAGAAAACGGACAGAGGAACAGAAGAAAAAACTTCGTGGGCGTATTCCATGGAATAAAGGCAAACCTAATCCTTTATTTTGTGGAAAAAATAATCCCAAGTGGAAAGATGGTATTTCATTAGACAAAAAACGATATATGAAAATCTGCCGAGATAAACGGCGGGCCAAAAAGAAAGGTAATGGTGGAGATTATAGACCGGCGGATTGGGAAGTCCTCAAAAAACGCTATGGCAATACATGTCCTATCTGTCTAAAATCAGAACCGGAGATTCAATTAACACCTGATCACATAGTGCCGATTTCTCTTGGTGGATCAAATTTTATCGAGAATATTCAACCTCTTTGTATGAAATGCAATTTAAAAAAACATCAAAAAGTTTTTAAAATTAATTCGGGGGGACAATTTGAAATAGTCTTTTCTGTTCCTCCAAAGGAGATCTTCGATGGCCGTAAGTTCTGTCTTAAGTAATCATTTTAAGTATCAGCGGGACAAAGGACTGATCAATCTTTTAACGGACAGCATAAAAGTCCTACTCATGCGCACACTCTTTACTTTTAACAAAGATTCCCATGCCGCGCTGATCAATGTCAAGACGACGAGTGGGGTCATTTCCTCGCTGACCTTCGCTAATACTGGAAATACTCTCACCCGGGGGGCCGGCAATTTCATCACCAATGGCTTTGTGGTCGGGATGCGGATCACGACCAATTCCGCCAATCCAAACAATCAAGGACCGTTCTTGATTTCTGTTTTAGCCCAGAGTGTTCTTACGGTCACAGATATGGCTGGCGCAGACCCCACGCTAACGACCGGGACCGCAAGCAATGTCACCGTGACCGGGAATGATGAATTGCCCACGAGTGGAGGATATACAGCCGATGATATGGTCTTAACTGGCCAGACCTTGACCGAAGACAATAGTGCCGATGTTAGTGTCATGCTCTGCGATGATGTGTCTTGGACGGGAACGCCTGGCGGCTTTGGCCCGGCAGCCGGCGCCATCCTATACGATGATGAATCCACATCCGGTTATACCATTATCGGCTATCTCAACTTTGGCACCGATCAGACTGTAGCCGAAGGCGCGAGCCTTATTCTCGAAGGATTAGGCATTCAATCGGCTTAGATTTTCACTGTGCTGATTTTTGAGGGAGTTTCCTGATGGCCTACGACCCATATACCAAATCCCTGTTGCACTTTAACGGGGTCAATCAAAGTCAGGTCTTTACTGACGAATTGGGAAGCGTGTGGACTGCCACCGGGACTTCGCAGTTAGACACTGCGGTAAAAGTCTTCGGAAGTGCCTCCATGCACAATACCGGGAACGGGAATTATATTTCCGCTCCTTTTAATGCTGCGTTGAATCCGGGGACGGGAAACTTTACTTTAGACTTTAGATTCCGTTGGAATGGTGCTCCGGCGGCCTGTTCATTCTTTAAAATTGGTCCAAATAATAATGATGGTTTCATGTTGATATGGTCAACCAATCTATATGCCTATATCAATTCAAATAGTTATTCTTTTGCCTGGACGCCATCGGCAAATACTTGGTATCACATTGCCTTGACAAGACAAGCTGGAACCCTACGGGCATGGATCAATGGAACGCAAATCGGAGTAGATCAAACGGGTGCAGGAGCCATCAGTCCCGCCAGCGGAAATATGTATATTGGTGCCTACGCTGGAGGCGGCTCTAATCCCAACGGTTGGTTTGATGAACTTCGTTGGAGCAATGGCATAGCCCGATGGTCAACAACCTTTACTCCTCCATGGTATGAGTATGGCGAATCGGTATTCGTTTCTGACTCCAGCATCGTCATTCCTACGGTAATCAATCAGCAGACAATAACGGCGGAGAAGTTTTGGGGTGCCGGGACCATCATCCTAACCACTCTTTATAATGAGGCCTGGACCGGGGATACCGATATTACTCTACCCTCCTTAACATGCGTGGCAACTGGGCACGATGGAACGGCAGGGCTTTCAGTTACCCTTCCCGCGATCACGATTTCGGCAACCGGTCAAGTTGGAATAGTTGGCAACCTTTCTAAAAATCTGTATGCTTTAACCATACAATCATATGGTTTAACCGGTCAAATCGGATCACTCATTGCAACCCTTCCGATTTTGACTATTTCGGCATCCGCTTCCATCGAAAGACATGGAACTCTGGCCATAACCCTGCCCCTCTTCTATATCAATGCCCACGGGGAATACACTCCGCTGGGTCCGATATATCGCGTGACGGTTTTAAATCCCAAAAATATGGCGGTGACTGAATATGACCTCTTCGATTTCAATTCCTTCGGATTTTTCAATGGCATACTTCTTGGGGCAAAGTCAGACGGAATTTATCCGCTGGCTGGAGAAAATGATGAAGGAACGGCCATCGATGCCTCCTGGATGCTCGGCCAATTCCTTCTCGACATCCTTCGCCCAAGGGATCTCTATATCTTCGGACGAGGAGGCGGAAGCTATAAGACAATCATCGTAGGAGATGAGGATACCGAAAACGAAGTGACAGTGAGTTATCTCCTATCCAATCTAAACGAGGAACGGGTGAAACTGCCCAGGGGCCTGGAGCCCACTTACATGCAGATCGGATTCGAGAACGTGGATGGCGCGGACTTCGAGATCGACTCCATCCAGGTCTATGCACAGAAGATGAGGACTGCGAGAAAATAATGATCCGCTGGCATCTGACAGAAAATAGAGATCTGGCCGCCGAGTACCGGGGGGAAGCCATGCGCGTGCTCTTCCAGCTTAAGAATATTCTGGGCACGGGCGGTATCTCTACGGGTGCGCTCAATCGTACCTATCCAGACGGTACTTTTATCCACGCCAAGGTGATGGATGGTATGGAAATGCTTTGGATCAATTCGCCGTTTCTCAAGGGTGGCTTGGAGCGAATCATTAAGCAGATTTTGGTTTTTCTGTACGCTAATAGCGAAGACAAAAGATTTTATGGTCTCAATTTTCCGCAATCTCTCAGCGAAGCGGAAACTCCGGATGATTTTCAGTCTACGGATGAAAATTCCAATATCAATCTTGGAGCCATAGCATATGCGATAAACAAACCCGAACGCAAGGAACATATCATCACGATCGGAACACCCTATGAAAATTGGGATCTTGTCCAGAATAATCTCTCTGATGACGCAATCGGCAAATTTCCCATTACGCCTTTCTGGAATATTCCCTCCACTTGTACGCATGCGCATATCCGTGGCGGCTCGGAAGAGGCAAAGTGGGGAACTTGCGGATATGAAGGCGATGCGATCGTTCCGCCGGAACATTATATGTTTTGGATTTTTCGTTCGACTTTGCCATTCTCTTGCAGTTCTAAAAAGAGAATCTTAAACCCGATTTATGGCTGTTGGATTCCAATTCGCACGGGAGAACTCATTACCTGGCAGGAAGATCCGCAGTACACCGGACTTGATTGGGGAATCCCGGGCAAGAGGAATTTTAAACTGAATGCCGCGGGAGATGAAGCATTAATATGGCGGGATACCCTTCAGGTATCTGGCGTCGGCACGACTAACTCAACGGGATATTTTACGACTGACGGTACACCAGCCGGGGGATATCTGGTTGTGACCTATGGATGGTATCCATATCCCAGCCCGGGTTTTTTCTGGAAGCCCTGGTATGCTTGGTTGCACGAAATACCCACTTTTGACTACTTTGATGCAGATTCCTATGCGGATGCGGTTGCGCATATTTCTGATCAATGGGATCTTCAGCCGCGATCTCCATATAAATATCGGAGAAAATATCGCACTCCATCGGGAGAAGTTATTGAGAATGATATTTTTACTGAAATCTTGAGTCATGTTTATAATCCGGTCAGTTCATGGAATTCAAACGATGCCGGTAGTGATGGAAGATGTATTCCGGACTATGGAGTGGGTTCAGAGCATTCGTATGCAATAGCAGGTGGAGGCTATGGGGCTTCCTCATCTGGCACGGTTTATACCCCGATCGCTTCCCTGGGAGACGGGAAATATCTCTATATTAAAAACACCTTTGCGGCCTCCATGAGCCACGAAGGGGACGAAAAGACAGGAACGAACCACGAAGACAACTTCCCCTGTAACTATATTCCATGCAATCAGAACTTTCAATTAGACTGTGCCTGCAACGATGCCTATTATGGTCTTCCCCCAGGCTGGAGTCACCATGATTTGGTTTCCAAAAGCTGGAATGGAGTATGGGGAAGTCATGGCACCGCAAACAATATCAATCTAACGCAAAAACTTCTTTTTGATTCTTTCATGATCGAACAATGTTCTAATAATCTGGGATATGAACTCGCGATTACTACTTATACCGGAAGTTATGAATGGTATTTTGCCCATGCCGATCCGGAATATCTAATGGGAGGATGGGTTTGCCCCGTGGTGGTAGATAGTCAAGGATCGGAATCACAGAACACTCGGAACGATACGGAAGGTTGGACGCGAATCCAGGCATTCATCGAGGTATTGGATTATGATAATATCGGCGTGGATACGGCGATTGTCATTTATAAGAAAGTCACTATTGCCCATTCTGCGACTTTTTCCTATGAAGGATTTGGCGTGGACGTTTCGGCGAATGATTTCCCTTATCCTATTGAAACATCGAATTATGATTGGACCGGAACTCGGACTGTGACTTATTGGATCTGGCTCAAAATAGGAAATCATATTGAAAAGTTTCAGATTCCCGAAACTTTTGTCGCCTCATGCTTAGGACAATATGGCAATTCCGGAAATGCCGAATCGCAGACCGGATCAGGTAAGAGAATTTATGGAGTTTCTTGTCAGATCAACGATGATTTTATCGTTTATTCTTATTCCGTCGAGGATTTTATTTCCGGACCCCTGGGTAATTATAACTATTACAGTTCGCCCATTAATTGGGAAGATCGGGATAAGATCGGCCTAAATATGAATGGTGCCCGGGCCTGGAATAAAAAGAAAATGGTCTTGGGGGTGGTTAAGATGGATACCCATGAACGGGCCGCTTTTGATATTACTGAGTTTACCGACCGTAAAGTGTATTCCGTGGGCATTCATGAAAGTGAGCGAGTGGAGATAGAAAATTGAAAACCTTGGACCGATGGGATGATGTAAGAAAAGTGCAAACTACGGTCACCCTGAATGATGAAGGAAACATAGAAATAGTAGAAATTTATTTTTATTCCCCAATTCCCATAGCAGATTTTTCGATGGAAAAGTTACTTTTGGGCAAATGTGGAGGATGCGGTGAGAGAAATAAGAAGATCTGATGAGAATAGGCAAGCAGCGGTAACGATCATTTTAAATGACGATGGCGATGTGGTCGGGATCAAATTTGAGCCATTCAAGCCCATTCCGATCATCGATTTCAATCTGGACCGCCTTCTCATCCCGATAATGCGGATGAAACCCCCTGGATTTCCATCCCGATAGGAGAACTTAAATGGGACAATACGTAAAACCTCAAAATACCACGAGCGAAGTTGCGGATATTGTTGATCAGACCAAAGAAACAGTAGTCCAACGGTTTGAGCAAGTTACTCAAGCCGCCGATGGTGCATTGCAAGATGCCATGGGATTTCTGAATCAATTACAAAATGCTGCTGGTGGCGGCGGTTTCTTTGTTCCAAATATTGGTTCATTTTTCCCGCCTCCGATTTCTCCGAAATTCAACATTGGTGATCCTCCGGTCGCTCCGGGAATCGAATTATACCTTCCGGAGTTTCCCGATTCTCCAATTCTACAAACTATCACCTTACTTACAAATATTCAAACAAGGCTGGTATCAGATCTTGCTAATGGGGTAACGGGGTTGGCTGCGGGAGTTGAAAACGACATCTGGAATCGGGAAGCAGAAAGGGCCCTGCTCGCTCATCAAGAAGAACTTGAAACGATTACCGCCCAATGGTCAACCCGGGGCTACGAACTGCCCGACGGTACTTTGGTCGCACTCATCAACCAGAGCGAAATCGACTACCGGAATAAGAGACTCGACCGATCGCGGGATATTTCCATCAAACAGGCGGAGATGGCCTTCCAGAATACTCAATTTATCATTCAGCAAATTCTGGCCATGGAAACCTTGGTCATCAATGCCGTATCCGAAGGAAACAAGAGCGCGATCGAAGGGTATAAGGCCAATATGGACGGATATCGGGCCCAAGTCCAGGCTGCCATCGATAAATTAGGCGCATATCTTAAGGCCTATGATACGTCCGGAAATGTTTATAAAGCCAAAGCAGATGCCCAGGCTGCCATTGCCGGAGTGGACATAAAAGCCGCCGAAGCATCCATTAACGCAACCATCGCCCAGATGCAGTTATTCTTAAAAGAAGCCGAATTGCAGATCACTCAGATAGATGCACAGGCAAGAATTAGAGTGGCCGCAGCTGATGCAGGCGGAAGAATTACCGCTCAATTAGCCGCCGGGCTTTTCTCCGGTATTTCCGTGCAGGCTCATCTCGGCGCGGCAGCAAGTGTCGGGAAATCCTACAGCGGTCAGGAAGCCGTTTCCGAACATTATCCGCACAAGCTGATCTAATATAAAGGAGAACTTCAATGGCAGATTATCTTCTTGGTGGACCAAAGATCCCTTACCCATGGGAGATGTTTCCGGGAGTCATGAGTGCAATCGGAAAGTTATTCCCTTCTATGCCATCACCAGCCCCTGCTTCTAGAGGTCAGACGGTTGAAAGCTATGAATATCCGTTCAGCCAATTACCCTCCGAATCCATGAAGCTCGGGAAGAACGCTCCTCCGGTCGAAAAGCCACTTATTCCCCCTCCAACTCCCGGAGTGAACTGGACTCCTCCTCCGGCTGTTGCTCCTACTAAAACTGCTCTTCAATTGGCGCAAGAAGATGCAATGAAAGAATGGGAGGCTTATCAAAAAGCGATTTCGGCACCTGGGGCAAAAATAGCCAAAGTAGGAGAACCGGGATTATCTCCCGGATTTACTTTAGGTTGGGATTTTTTTCAAAAACATCCCGAGATCAGCGGTGGAACATATACTCCCGCCGGAGGTCCACCTAAATTCCTATTCCACGAAAATAAACCCCAGACCATAACGGATACGCTCATGCCGGTTATCCAGCGGTATGCGGAGCAAATGGCCAAGATCCAAGCGGGCAATATGAATCCCGAAGAGGCCGGTAAAATGTTTGCAACCATGCCGAATGCGGAACAACTTGGCGCTTTTGCCACTCTCATGGGACAGCAAACTACGGCTGGGAAAGCACCTGCTGAAATTGCCCATCTTTATTCTCAGGCATATAGACCGCAAATCCATGAGGTTTCTGCCGGTGGTCCTGGAGAAAGGGCTACTTTATTATTTCCTCCATTCGGCGGGGCCCCCAAAACGGTAGCTACCGGGGCGCAATTAGAGCATGGTGCGGGTTTGTCTGCACAAGTTCAACAGATCATGCACGATACCAATCTCATGAAGGCAAATTTTATAAAAGAGATGTTGCCATTAGATCCCGATTATGCGAAAGATCCAACGAAAATGCCGCCTAAAATGCAAATGATGTTGGATTATTTTGATGAATTGGGAAGGAATAGAATTAATGCTACTCAGACGATGCTCGGAGCGAACCGGACTCCTGGTGCCCCTGCCGGACAAGGAATAAAAATGGGTAGAGATGCTTACATGAAATCGATCTTTACTAAAAACCCGAATATCACGCCACAACAGGCCGAAGCACAATACTGGCAAGATAAAAAAGCTTATCCGAATCTTGTCGAATAGGAATGATCATGAACGGAGAAACAAGGATTATTTCACCGCTTGAGGATATTCTTAAAACTCCTTCGGCCAATTTTCTCGCTCCAAATGTTCCGATACCGGATACCGGTACGGCGAGACCTGAAATTGGAGGACAAATTAGATCTCCTTTAGAAGACCTGATGCCTAAACCTTCAGGTACTTCAATAATTTCTCCCCTCGCCACAACCCAAAACCAAAATCTCGGAGAACTTTTACTTCCCCGGGCGCCCGCGGTCCCGGCCCCGGAAGTTCCCAAACCTAAACCGTCTTTGATCGGTCAGTTAGGAAAAGGAATTGCTACTGGATTGTATCAACTCAAAGAGATGGGCGGTGGTCTTACTGCTCTGGCTGCCGAAGCTATCAAGATGGCCGTCCCAGTCCTGGAACCATTAACTGAACCAGTAAAAGAATTCGGAATCGAAACGATTGGAGCGGCCCGGAAAGGAATGGAACCGTATCAAGCCGAAGTCCCTTCTTACAAAAATATAGAGAATGTCAATACTGCACTCCAATATCTATCCTTTGGCGTAGGAACATTGTTCCCAATGGTAGCCATGAGTGCCCTAACGGGCGGCGTAGGTGCCGCTACTGGCAAAACTCTCGCTCGCAATTATCTAAATACTCTCGTTCCTGCATTGAAGGCCCGGGGAATTTCAAAAGAAGTCATCAACCAGACGATCAAAAATGGCCTCATAAAAGGTCTTGAACGAGGTGCCATGTTGGGCGGTTTTGGCTCCTCTCTCGGAATGGAAGCCGGATCTATTACTGCACAAAAAGTTGAGGAAGGACAAAATATCGAACCCTTCCGGGTCATGCTTGGAGCGGTCCCTGCTGCCCTTCTGGATGTCCTACCTCAATTCTCTCTTGTGCAACGGACTGGAATTCTCAAGAGATTGGGATTATCCCAGGCCGAAATCAATTTAGCGCAAGAGACGGCCAAAACTTCCAAGGCCGGGTTGATAGGCCGTATTGCCAAAGAATCCGGTAAACAGTTTATGATGGAGGCGCCCACGGAAGCCCTACAATCAGTTTTTGAAAATTGGGCGGCTCATAAAGATCTTACATCCGCAGAATCCATCGACGACTATATCGATTCTTTCCTCATCGGAGGTGCCGGCGGAGCATTCTTCGGTGCTTTCGGCGGCGCTTTCGAGAAGGCTGGGGGAAAGATCGAAAAGAGAGAACAACCCATGACGCCTGCCTCGGGGGAACAACCCCCCACGCCTGGCGCTGCTACCCTACCAGTGAAACCTCCTCTACTGGAAACCCCCACAGCGCCGGGGGCGCCCACTCTCCCGGGACAGGCACTTACTACGGAACAAGAATATCTTCAAAATATTCAAAAGGGGAGATGGTTGGATTTTCTGGCCGAAAAATTCAATCCCCCCGCATTATCTTATCTTGAAGAAATTCAACGTAATCTTGGCCTTATTATTCATGGGAATAAGGTTTTTAAACTTGATGAAAAAGGAGATGCTACACCGTTAATTCCGGAAGAAGAAAATAAAGCAAAACTTGAAATCACCAAAAGACTTGAACAGTTTGCTAGTCCAGGGGAAGTAGCAAAAGCTCAAAATATTTTTAAATTTATAGGACAACCGATACCTGCCGAAGCAAAATTATTGCCTATTGCAGAACGTGAAGGTCTTCCGGGGACTTCTACGCCTGCTCCCACTCCAGAGGGTGCGGCCCTCTGGCTCGGGATCGGCAAGAAAGTTTCCTTTGAAGGAAAAGGTGGTGCTTCCCAAACCGGTACGGTCAAAGATGTCGTCTATGGCCCTCCGGACGGCAAGACCCCTATGGGTGTAACCGTGGAAACTGCCGCCGGTAAAACTCTGGAATTAAAGCCTGATCAAGTATGGGAGCCGAGAAGATTAGGTCGTCAGAGGGAATACCGTGGAGAAATCGCAACATTGCCTCTCGAACAAAGAAGGCAGACAATCAAAGATTCTAAGGAATTTGATAGATTGATTGTCCAAAATGCTGATCTATTTGAAGAGCAGGGCATGATCGACATGATGGATACCCGGGAACTTCTGGACCAACTGCGCCATGATGTAGGCCAGAGATTCGGTATCGATAATCCATATTCCCCGGTTCAACGGGCAAACTCTCTTCCCGATTTACAGGATTTTATGGAAAAGGCCAGGCCCGGGAGCACGGAGAAAATCGAAGTACCAAAAGTGAAGTCTTTCTTGACCCAGACGCAGCCAAAGGCCCCAGGACCGACGATGCCACCCGCCCCAATAGAAAGACCGGCACCTGCGCCGGTTATCCCTGCGGTCGCCCCGGCTGTTGCGCCAGTGGTCGAGAAAATAGCGGCACCGGTATCCATACCAGTCCCATCGGAGAAACAAAGCAAAGAAGAAAAAACCCGCGCTTATTTACATAGAATGATTGGGCAACGAATTAAATTAAGTATGGCAGAAGCCCAAGGATACGATATCCTGGCAACAATGGAGGATCAAGGACGATCCCCAATAGATGTATCAAAGGAATTTTGGAAAACGACATATTGGAAACTTGATGCCGAAGATCAAGAGAAATTTAAAAGACAAGCTAGGGCAATGACTGGCTTAGAAAATAATAAAGATGTAGATTCTGTAAAACTTGCAGAGGAATATACGGAAGCACTACCATCAAAAGTTGAACACCTGGAAGATATAGAACGAGGTTATGTGTCTCTTATGGAGTGGGCAAATCTGAAGTTATCCGATTTGACTGCCAAAGTTCCCGTGATTCCGGCGATTCCGGCAGCGGTTCCTCCAGTTGCTCCTACGGTGATTGCTCCCGAAATCAAGGGAGCTCCAGTTGAAGAGAATCAAAAAGTAAAACTGCAAAACGAATTCCTTCGCATCGGAGATATGGGCGCAGTTGCAGCCAAAGATCATTTTGCTGCTCTTAGTGATGAAGATTTACGGACTATGGCCGTGGCCAATGCTCAACCGGAGAATATTCCTCGTCCAGATCTTGAAAAGAGAATGGTGAAATATTCCACCCGGGCTGCATTGAATATCTTACATCGAGCCGCGATCCCCGAAGCCCCGGCGAAGATTATTCCTCCAGGTCTTCCCGAAGAGCATCAAAAGATTCTTTTAAGACCCGGAGAATCTTATCCGGCTACCATAGCTCTTCGCCACATCAATAATAGCCCTGACATTTCGCCGGAAGATAAGATGCTCGGAAGAGAAATCCTCCGCAACTATCGCCCGGAAACTCAAAATATTCCTATTAAAACCTTACGACCGGACATGATTTCAAGGGTTCCCGGGAGTGCCGCCTATTATAATACGGTTACTGGAGATATTTGGTTGGACCCGGAATTAATGAAAAAGAAGACTCCGGCCCAGGCCGCCCGTACTATTTTTCATGAAACGATCCATGGAATCATCGAACGGAATATGACTCCCGCAGATCGGGCAGAACTTTTAGAAATGATGCGGTTAGCCAAAAATGCTTTATCGGAAACAGAAAGAAAGATTTTAGAAGATCCAAACACGGATATTACCGGACGATTCAAAACTTATCTGGACCAAGGATTGGTTGAACAAAGTCCTCAAGTATATTATGGTCTTAGTCATCCAAGTGAATTTTTTGCTCAATTATCTCGTCCAGAATTCAGAGATTTTCTACGGGCAATTCCCGGAATAGAAAAGCCAGTTAAACGAAATCTCTTGGAGCGAATTATCGATTGGGCCAATCGCATTCTTTTCGGTCCTAAAGATAATCACACCCTCCTATCCAATCTTTTTGAAAAGATGGGCGAAATTGGGGAACGCATAAGCCCGGAGGAACTACAAAAATGGAATGATCGGAATCAGATGGCGCAGCAGACTTCCGATCTTAAAACTCTTTTACCGGAAACGAGAAGTATTCTCCCGGAAATCGCCGCCGCAAACCTGGAGAATACCGATCAGTATATCAGTCATCGGGCAGCAAGCAACCCAGATTTCATGCGGTGGGTCAAAAACAAAGTGGGATATGGGTATATCACCAATAAAGACTTGAACGTCTGGGAACAGAATCTTTCCCTACCATGGCATATTCGGAAGAGATTCCCTCTCTATGGTCTCATGGTAGATGATCAACTTAAACGTGAGCAAAATAGATCGAATGGAGTTGTCGAATTCAAAGAGGCCACAAATCCATTCCTGAATCTACAGGATGGCCAGGAATTGCTGAAAGTCGAAAGGGCACTGTCTCAAGGCGACAAAGATAATGTCGTTTATGATAATGATCAATTGACCAATCGATTCGGTCTTTCGGATGCCGGCCTGGAAGCCTACCATTCCGTCCGAAACACACTCAATATACTTTTACAACGCAAAGTAGATCATGTTGAAACCATGCTCTTACGGCCATACGAACGCACTTTATCCGATGTAGAATTTGCCCAACTCCAGGAGAACTATGAGAAAGATCTTACCGCAGAAGAGAAGGCTGCACTGGAACCCACGGTTGTCAAGATCATCGATAAACTTCAAAAACCCATAAATCTTCTTCGTAAAATCCGATCGGATATTCAAGCATTCAAAGGATATTTCCCGAGAGAAAGGGAGAAAGGCGCCTTCTATGTTTCCGTTTGGGTAACTGAAAATGATGCCCAAGGGAATCCCCATGAGGTCCCAGCTTATTTCGGATTCAAAAATAGCCAACGCGAAACGATGGATTTAGTCAAAGAACTTAAAGCAAAATATCCCGACGCCAAAGTTAATTATGGCCGATGGACACAGGAACCCGAGAGTGCCTTCTTTGGACTGTCTGATATGAATCTCATGCGCTTCATAGATAATGCCATTGAGAAACTTAAATCGGGACGACAGATTGATGAAGCGACACAGGAAGGTTTACGGAATGCCTTAGCTCAAGGCGTAGGCGAAATGCTTCTGGCCCGGGGTGCCGGGGCCCATCAGATTCACCGGAATCCCCGATTAATCGAAGGTTATAAAACCACCGGACTCAAAGAAGTCCTGATGAACTACATCACGGGATATATGGGGGCCGAGACCAAGCAAGAGGCCGCCTTTGACTTCATGGATTCCTTGCAGACGGTCCCTAAAGATCAACCCAACTTATTTGAAGATATGGCTCACTACGCCAGCAGCATGCTTCGTAATTTTGAGTCCATGGATCGATCCATGGCCAAGGCCCGGGCATTCGCCGCTATCTGGTATCTGGGCGGATCTGCCCGGTCAGCCGTTCTGAACTTTACTCAGAACTTCGTCCAGGGAATTCCCTTCCTGGCCCGGATTATGAAACCTCTCGGTAAGGGTCCATTGGCCGCCGAACGAATCTATATTAAGGCCATGTGGGATGTTGCTATGGGTCATGGAACCGATGAAGAAAAATTAATGGTTCATGGGATGGTAACATCGGGAATCGCCAATGATCAACAAATCCGGCAGATCTCTCGGGAAATGCGCGGAGGAACACCCGGAGTCATCGGCAATGTCATGGATATTCTGATGGCCCCCTTCTCCCTGGTCGAAAAGTTCAACCGTAAAAGTGCGGCCCTGGCTGCCTATCGAGCCTATCAGGAATTAGGATTGAACGGCGAAGAGCTTTTCCAAAAGACGCGGGATTACGTCTATGATGTCCATAACCTTATGACCCGGGCAAATCTGCCCCATGCCATGAGGGGCGGAGACCTCGCCTCGCAACTCCTAGGAACGGCCTATACATTCCGCAGATTCAATCATAACTACATCCTGGCCATGATCTATTCTCTACGGGGACCGGATGGTAAAATCAGTCTCAAAAATTCGGATGTTCTAATTCGATCTCTTGCTTGGTTTGCGGTCCTTGGCGGGATGACGGCGCTTCCATTTCTAGATGATATTCTCGATGAATTGGAAAAGTTCTTTGGTCGCCCATTCCGGACGGAGATGCGCAATACTCTGCGCCAAATCGGTGGAGAACCCCTGGAGCAACTTGGAGTGGCCGGCATCCCGGCCATGCTTGGTCAGGTTCTTCCTGTAGGCGTGGATATGAGCGGATCTCTCAAGATCGGTCTTCCCTCACTCAGCGAACCACTCAAGGGAGTCGAAGAGACCGTAACGGGTGTATGGGGGGGTCTCGGGAAAAAAACCACACAGGCATATACTCAAATCGGTTTAGGACAATATCTCCGGGCTTTTGAAAATGCTTCCCCGATCTTCATAGAAAATATTCTCAAGGCGGTCCGTATGTCCACCGAAGGGGCCACAACCCCAACCGGGAAACCTTTATTTGATGTCACCGGGAAGCCAATCATGGAAACCGGAGCGGAAGCTGCGGTCCAGACGTTAGGATTTAGGCCGGAAAGAATTTCCTTGATGGCCAGGACTCACCGTGAATTTGGAAACGTGGAATTGAACTTTTCTAATAGACGTAATGAACTCTATGCCAGTTTTAGACTGGCAAAAAATGCCGAGGAAAGACAAAGTGTGATCCAGGACGTGCAGAAATATAACCTGGATGCGGCAAAATTTAAGGGCGTGATCCCGATGATCAACGCCCAGGCTTTGAGACAGGCGATACTTGTGAGACCGGAAAAGAAATACCTTCTGTATGGTCATCAATTCGTCGGTCAATAACTTTATACTCATCCTTGCTCATCAGGATCTTCTTGGTCTCCTTGATGGCCTTTTCGGAAGTCGCTACAGCCAAGACTTTAAACCCCGAGTGTTCCAGGGGGCAGGCCATAATATCACCTGCAAATACTTCCTGGATCTCACTATTTTCTAAGAGCAGAAAGAACCTCATTCCAGACCTCCAGGTGAAGGGAATCCAAACATCTTCCCGAAAGGGTTTTGCTGCTCCGGCAATTCTACCAGAACATAATTTTCATCTCCCATCTTGCGTATTCCGATAGACTTTCCCCATGTCTCTTTGTGATTAAGCTTAAGGGCTGCCCAAAATAGTATTCCAAGAGCCTTCGCGGTAGAGCTGAATTCCTCTACCTGTTGAGATGGCAGGAAACAACCGTTCTTTCTGACATAGACTGCGATCGAATCGGCTAACCGGAAGAGATATTTTTCCCATTGCGTAATCTTTATAGAGATCGGTGTTTCATTTGATCCTATTTCCCCGAAATTCGGTTTGTGTGTCAAAAAATGATCATAGATTTCCTGACCCAATACCTCCACGGTGTTAAAACTTAAAACTGCCTGCCATTCCACAAACGTAATCTCTTCTTGTTCCTTCTGCTCCTTCCGATCTTCTTCCTCTTCGCCCATCTTCTCAAACGGATTTGAATTGATTTGCTTCTCCATTTTGACCTCCTTAAAGATCTATAAATCTTTTATTGCAAGTAATTTTTGCCTCACCACAATCCTGGAATTGACTTCCCCGGAAGACTTTTACCTCTCTTGTATCTAGGTTGATTTCAATCCGATAATCCGGCGCCATACTTCCGGGTTCAACCTCATCAAACAATGGCGAAAGAGCAATGTACTCAAAACCATCATTACGAAACATGTACTCGCATCTGACGACGATAATTTGAGCCGAGAGGATCAGGAAGGCATCAGGATCGCTCCTGAGCAGAGCATCCTTAATGCTAAATCGTCCAACCCTGTGTGTGAGATTAGACGGTACTGGAATCTTCTTTATCAGGTCTACGTCCATCACTTTATGCCCGAAAGTTGGGTCTCGCAAACTCTCCGAATTTTTCCCTGGCACCCTTATCATAGGCCAAGGCAGCCTCTTCCTCGGATTTGAAGTACCCTAAACTGTAAGTTTTTTTATGCAATGCAACACGGGCATTCCATAGTTTTGAATGCTTCTGCCAATAGATTCCTTTGAAATGCGATCTCGATATTTCAATCTTCCGTTTTCTACTATTCGCTTGGTTTTGAGATGCATCCGCAATACGAAGATTTTCTCTTCGATTATCAAGACCATTTCCGTTTTTATGATCGGCCTGTATATTCTTATTGAGGGCCAGAATCAAACGATGCATTTTGATGTGGGGATGAGTGGTAGTTACAGCATAAAAGATTCTTCTGTCTCTTGCTATGCACCATCGATAATTGGAAATTAACTCATAATCCTCATCATCAATGAACGCCACATGACCAGGATATTTCCTGCTTCCCAATAAAATCTCAATCACTCTATTCTCCAAATTTTGACCCCACCATGGAATTTCCGGATGGAATATTTCTTGTTGTTCTTCCGCCCGTAGTACCCCAGGTGTTGGCTGATCGCTTTCCGGGCATTCTTGGTCATGTCGAATCCCGCATCGATAAGTTGGAGATCGGTAAAGACCTCATGATCTCCGGGATTCAGGGCATATAAATTCTCCCAAAATGGATTTTGGTCTTTTTTTTCCGTAATCCCCATCAACTTTTTAATTCTTTCCAGCCATCTCATTTTTGCTCCTCTTCTTTCAAGATTATTTTACTTCGTGTAATTTATATATTTCTTCTTGACTCTTCCCATGCGCAAACCACTCTTTTTCAGAATATTGCATTGACCAGTTATTGCCGAATTTTTTAAACATTTCTTCCCTGGCTTCATCATATGTTTTTGATTCGATAACATGAAATCCATTTTCATGGGGTTGTCCAAACCCGAAAGTAAAATAAAATCTCATCTTTTCTCCTTGATTGGGCAGACGGGTTGCTCGGCGCCTTCCACCCACAATTCACCGCTTTTCAGACGGCTGCCTCTGCCCTGGTTGCCCCCGTGCCCAGCCGCGCAATCGGCGGTTCTGGCAAGCGGCCTACCCCGACATCCTTGCGGTATGCCGACGGGAGCAAGTATTTATCCCATAAATCTATGATGAATTTTTTTATGGCAGATCACTTTCTTGGCTAGGGCTTTCAGGGCCCGCCCCGAGGCAATGGCCTGTCCTGTGTTGTCATTCGGTTCATCGAGATGAGATCTCCGGGCAATTCCTTCCGCACAAAAGAGTTGATCTTTGATCTTGATCTCTGCCCTGGCTACCGTGAACCATCCCCCCTGATAAACGATGGTCGGGGCCAATTCCGGATTCAGTTTCAGAAGTCTCTCTACTGACTTTTGCATAGTGCTTTCCTCCTCGGTTTAATCTCGGTATAATTCCTTTTTTAATTGCCCCGGGAAATAGATATAAGCCTCTTCAAAGTTGGACAAATATCTTCCAATCCGCATTATCCAATCACGATTACGAATGAAATTCTCAAACCTTCCGATTTCTACATTGCACTTGTAACAAAGGAGACCACGTACCTTACCCGCTTTATGGTCATGGTCAACATGCAATTCTGTTCTTCTGGTATTCCGGTCCTGTTGACCGCACAGATCACAGCAACCATTTGATGAAATTTGTAGCACATTCAATTCTTCCCGAGTGAGACCATAAAATTTAAGATATCTTCTGGTCGCCAATGTACGGCGGCTTTTTGGATTTATAGATCTTAGCCGATTTAAGCGTCTTGCCTTTTCTGGGTTAGCTGCACGTCGAAGACGTTGCCTTTCGTTTATTCTTGATCTATTGTTTTTAGCCCAAAGACTTGCCATTTCATTAAGTCTTTCTCGATTTTTATCTCGCCATCTATTCTGTCTTGCTTGAAAGGCCTCCTTATGTTTGGCGCGATATCGGCGCACTGTTTCTTTACGCCGTTCTTTTCTTTCTTCGGTAGTCATCATATGCGGTAACGATCTTCCTCGATCGATGGGAAATGAACCTTTGCCTCAATGAATCCCAACTTATCCCCACGTCTTGCTATCCATTCTGGAGAACCATGACCCACATAGGCCGCATAATCGCCGATTTCGCCTTCAACCAAAACCACGGTTATTTTAAACGGAGGGACACCTTCATATTCATTCGGATAACATCTTGTGTTTATGCCGAGTATTTTCATGGTTTACTATATACCCAAATTTCTAAAAACCAAAGGGCAACCCCCCCCACGATAAACCAACCCCAATCCCCAATTCCTAAAAGATACCCGGCGCATCCGGTACAGATGCAGACCAAACCCATCACGTCCAGCAGATTCCATCTCATTTTAAAAGCCAATCCTTCCTTAAGCATTCTGCTTCGTACTGCCTCATAAAATTGGCGATTATCTTTGGCTCGATGTAGGCCAATCGAATAGACTTGCGCAAGGCAAAAGCCATACAGAAATCCCCAAAGGCTCCCGGGCTTCTCTGGTCCCAAACAAAATAGATCACGTCAGCCCATTCGATTTTCGCCCGATTTGCTGCCATGATCATAAGTTCAGTAACCTTGGAAGTATGATTATCCAAAACTGGCAATACTACGTCATGCCCCTCCTCCTCCAAAGAGCATCTAAGTGTAAGCATTTTTTCTAAAAACTGCGTACTGCCCATGATTGCAATTTTCATTCTTCTTTTACTCCCTTCGGTAATTCATCCTTTTCTAAAGTTTTTTTAAACATAAGATTCCCTGCCGTATGATAGATCACGATGCCTTCCGGTTTCATAAATCCTGGGGCTGCATGACTACCCAGGGCCCTTAAGGTCTCTAGACCTTGATGCACAGTTGTGGTGCAGAATTCACCGCGAATAATCTCCGGTACAACATAACAGCAAGTTGGACGGACAAAAGGATCACCCCACCTTTTGAGATTGAACAGGGAGAATCTTTTCTCCTTGAGTCCATACCCACGCTGAATGCCCTGTCCCCACCACTCACCGAAGTGGAAACCGGGACCAAGACGCATCAGTTCTAAGACATTCCCATATGCCCATTTTGCAAATCCGTGGTTGTCATCCTCTGGACTGATCCATCGGGAGCGAGAACCGCAGAGAAACGGAACGATTCTACCCGAGTCAGGAGTAATGGCATCAAAGTTATCGGCAATATAAATACACCCATTCGTCCCGTCGATCTTCTCCGTGATGATGCACTCCCGAGAATATCTTGGAATTTTAGAGAATCCCACAAATTCAATCATTTGAGTTCTCCCTCTTTGGAGGCCATTTGCCTTTTATCCAAAAAATGACGACAAAGATTAATCTTAGCTGCCTGAGTCTTCCGATTCTCTTAAACCGAAGTATGTTAGGCCAAACGAATCTTATGCGGATCATTCATCTGACTCCTCAATAGTGATCTTCAATTCCTTTAGGATCTTCCATGGCGAGCCAGAAAATTGACCGGACTTCACTGCCGCAAGAGCGGCTTCTGAAGTCTCGTATTCTTCCAGCCGCCAACCTTCATAGCATCCATAATCAATCGCCAAATAAACCATCTATTTATTCTCCCATCCGATCAGTTTGCTGATCTCCGGCGTGAACCCGCCAAACTCTTTCAGACGTTCCGCAATGCGATCCATAATAGGTATTTGCTTTGCTAAAAGTCTTCTAAAATTCAATCCCGGATTACCTATTGCGGAAGATCCAGGACTCGGCAAAAATCTATACCATCGGCAAAGTTGAATCCGATCGGCCTTCTCTACTTCTTCCATAGTGGGATAGTTCACCATCTCTCCCCTGATGGAGTGCTGACTACTTCCGAAATATCCGATGCGGGATAGGCGTATTGTTTATCCCAACAATCGGTCACGATGACGAAACCACCCTCAAACCTGACTTTGTTGGTGTAGCTTCCCCCTGGCCTTCCCTTATCTGGAAAGGATTTAACCGTTCCGTCTTTCATCTTGATGGAAATATCAGCCAATCTATTCTCCTTGTGGGGTGCCCCATGGGACTCGAACCCACCTTTGCAGGGCCACAGCCTACCGTCCTACCGCTGAACGAGGGGCACTAAATCGCTATTTGATATTTCTTCTCGGGCACCAGACCCACTATTACGACCGCGACTACGCATGCAGCCAGGACGATCAATAACTTTTTCATCCGTAAATCTCCTTTGCGAATTTACCGAAGTTCGTCACTCTTAGACTGAGTTTTGCAAGAACCTCATAATCAACCCTAAACTCCCAAGCGATGTGCATAGTATCCATTGGAGAAAGCCTCATTCCCTTCTCTAAACGATACTCGATGACCTTATCTAAGGCCACTCTCCATTTGAATCTCAATGTTCTACCTCCTTGGCCTCGGCCTCGATGATTCGATCTGGCTCTGCCGGATCTGGAATTTCGACCTGGATGAGGTATCTCTTGCATCCGGAACGTTTTGACCCCGGGAAATTACTGGCGAGGATCTGCATCGAAGGGTTTTTCATATATGGATAAATATCCATGTAAAGATCGACCTTCATTGACTTTTCTCCCATTTCTTGATTAAGGATAACGCGAGATGATTGCGCGTGATCTGATCGACGTAACCCTTTTGTTTCCCGCCAACATATGCTTCCAAGGCCCTGACTGGATCTCCTCCGTACTGATTGAGTAAATCCATCAAAATCAAATTCCCGGCCCGGATGCTCTTGTCCACATCAAATAGATCTCTGGCATTAGTACAAATCCCCGCCTTGACCAGAGCTTTTCCGTGAACAGAATACCTTACTTGAGTCAATCCCCATGCCTGGGCTGAAGAGATCGCCGTGGGCGTGAATTCGCTTTCGGCTCGGATCAGGGAGAGAATCAGTAAGGGATAATCGCACTTCATGGCCTCGGCCACGATCTGGCGACTCATATTCATTGAGATTTTATTGGATCTACCGAATACCCATTGCGCCAAATTCTCCTGATAGGCTTGATCGACTTTGGCCGGAGCCTTCAGTCTCATGAGAAGAAAATCTCTTTCCTCTTGGATACTTTTATAATTTGCCTTGGAAGTAAAAACCAAAAATGCAAAGATTAAACAACACAAAATTAAAAACGAAATGGGTATTATTTTTTTCATCCTTCCTCTTTTGGGGGTCTTACCCCTCTTTTCTTGTAATACCAAGCCAAATTATTGATCCGGATGTTTTTTGTCCGGCACTCAGAACCGCATATCTCCTGTTTAGGAAAACATAAAAGAGTGAATTCTTTCTTACAGACCTTACAGATGAAAAACCGGATCTTCTTCTTAGGCTTTGGCATTTGTCGATTCTTGGTACAGTAAACCTTTTGAAAGATTTCGATTGGAACATCATCCAGACGACTCGGGACTTTAAAATAATATTCATTGGAGAACCCACAAATGCAGGCCACCCGACCACTTCCAAGATTCAGGCGTTCCTGAAATAGTTTCCTGCCACACTTTGGACAAATCATCGTCTCCAATAGATCGAGCCTGAGAGGGGGAATGATCGGATTTTCTGGTTCTGGAATTACTTGCATATCGGTAACTCGCTACACTCTTTTCCATCGAGAAGACGGCCAGCGGTTTTTTTGCCGATGCGATAAACCTCTTGGTAATCACCAAATGGTTGTGTTCCCCTTCCTTCCCATGTGGCAGCATCAAAAATTCTTGCCTGTGATGCGCCTACCCATTCCCCCCATTGTTTAAAGTAAAATGGCACCCCCGCCTCCTGGCATTGATCCCTGACCGATCTTGCCCAATCCGGGTGCATCGGCCTTGCGCCTGGGCCGGACTCTCCGCCGAGGACTACCCACTTAATCAATCGTTTTAATTTCCATGAACCCCATAGGCAATTTATGTATTCGTTAAGTTTGAGATCGATAGGGCCTAACATCGGCTCAATAGAGAGCCACCTAACCGTTGCCGGTATCTTCACTAATTCGCGGATTTTCCTATCTGCCTCTCCCTGGTTTACGATCGTCACCCCGGGCCAAACATTTGGGATATAGTCTCCTCCGCCCAATTTTATTCCATAAAGTTTTCCCTTTATCAGAGTTGCCCTTTTTGTGAGCAATAGAAAAATATGTTGAGGGCAGACCTCCATCACATCAAGGGCCTGGTCGATAAAGCTATTCGGCACTTGCTTATGAAAAAGATCATTAAGGATCAGCCAGGACTGTGGTTTTTTGGTGCGGAGGGGAAGGTCAAGATTACTTTCTCTCAGACGAATTTCCCCTGTCCATCCGATCCTTGACATCGTTGTTAATTGAGCCACCGGAAGATGAATTTTTGGATTTGGATTAAAGGCCATTCTCGTTGATTCTCTTGCACTCCAGCAATGTTCACAACCAGGAGAACACGGGGTACAACCGTCCACCAGGCGCCATAGTCGATCCCAATAAATCCCTTGACCGATTCGATCAAACATTTTTACCACCTTATTAAGAGGCCGCAGAATGGAAGTCTGCCTTTAAAGAAATCAAACATCTCGGCCCAAGTGCTGAACCCATCCGCATGAGCCAAGGATTCACGTTCATCTGGATCAAGATAAATGCCCCGGTACTGAACTAAACTCGAACTCCATATCTCGATTCCCTCAACGGAATAACATGTTCTTCCACCCAAACTACGAACGGCTTTAGTTCTAAGTCCTACGTATAGGTATAGAAGATCTCCCATTTTTGGATCTCTACCATCTTTTCGTTTTGCGCGAATGGTCTGTCTTTTAAGGTCTAATTCTATGGCCCGAACAAATCTTGGTTGAAAATTAAGGGCTGGCATTTCCTACCCCCTTTAAAAACTTTTCTCGATTATCAGCAAAGTATATACTGACTGCTAAAGCACTCCATTCATGACCATGGATCTGATATAATTTGCCTGGTTCTTTCTTGGTCCCGATCGCGCCGAATCGATCAATCAGAACTTGTTTAATATTGGTATCCTGGGCCCTGGCAGTTCCGCAGAAATGGCATTTGATCTCTCCCCGGTAAACTACATAGATCTTAGCTGTGTAATCCAAAAGTCTTTCCTGGAGATGCCCGATGAAATTTTCGGTCATCAGAACACTCTTGCCGATCGGCATTCCCATGTGTTGGATACCTTCTATGACCGGGATGCCCTCGAACTCTTCGGCTACCCTGAGATCGGCCAGAATCTTTTCATTCAAGTCGGTAAAATTCTTGATCACGGTTTCTGTTGCCGTATCCCAAAGCACAAAAGCTGTCTTGTCCGTACCTGGGTCAAAACCTGCTATCCTCATCCGTTACTCCAATCCATTTGAATTTGACGACCTGTTTTGCGAAGACTTTCCAAATATTTTTGTTCTTTGCGAATTAACTCTTCCATAGATGATGTTGCTTCTTCCGGATATAGATTATGATGTATTTTACATAAGACTTCTCTGAGAGCCTTCTTGTGATCTTCCATCAACCCTTCCGCCATGGCCTGTAGGTCTTTGATAATCTTTATCCCGTCTTCACCGTCCTCTGTGGGCACGGCTTTAATTTGCAGACTTGGCCGGAAATTAGAAAACTGCTCGTATGGATGATTAAAAGTGCGACCTGCTGATATAGTGATCTCGGTGATCTTCATATTCTCCTTTCATTGCGCCCCCACCTGACTCCACTCAAGAGGGGGCGCTTCGGTATCGAGTTACCGTTTATTCTAATTGCTCATCTGAGGACTCTATCGCATTCTTGGGCATCTCCTTTCGTTTCTGAATTTCCGAAGACTTCTCCTGCGGAGGCTTCGGATTCGGTTTCGGTAAAATGCTTATATCAAGTTCCGCCTCAGTCCCGATCGCCTGGATCTGGACCCGATCGCCACTATCGAGCGTTAGGATAACCGCATCACTTCCGTTCTTGTCCGCATACTTCAGGTCCACGCTCATGATGACTCGGGCGGGCATCTTCCTGGTTATGTCGAGAATGAAATCGGGTATCATATTTTCTTCTCCTTCACGTCAGTTGGATAAGACAGGGCCAGGAATAGGGCCCTTCGTTCTTCCTTCCCCTCGGCCACTTGCTGATCGAAGATTTTCTTCTGGAATCCGGTAAGGGCCGCGATCTTTTCTCTTATCCATTCATTGGATCTGGCCGGGAAATACTTCATTACTTGATCTCCTTCCCGATCTTCGATAGCAAATCTTTTATCTGATCTGGATTCATGGGTTTGAAGCAGGCCGGGCAGCATTCAAATTTCTTCAGATCTTCCAGGAGCGTTTCCTTCTTGCATTTTGGACAGGTGCCCCAAAGATCCTTGGCGACAACTTGTAGTTTCGGTCTTGCCTTGGACTGTCTGATATTGTCGTATTTCCCCTCCAGTACGCCTAGCGCATTCTCCTGGTTGGCCACAACCCAATCGTAAGTAGCTCGCCATCCCCGATCATTTTCTCCCATCAGAAAAGGTGTTTTGATGATCTTCTGGAAGACCTGGACCCAATAGGTATGTATATCCGGATTCTCGCGTAGTCTGATCTTTGCCTTCTGGATTCTTGACGGTAGAGCTTCACGGACTTCCGGCAGGCCGGCATCGGCGCAAATGGCATTCCACGCCTGAATCAGTTGGTGCGCATCCTGAAGTAATTTTTGATCTCTCACTTCTTCCTCCTCTGTCCTTTCCTGCTCGGGTGGATTCTCTGGTTCTTCTTCCTCTTCAATCTCCGGCTCCAAAGCCTTATTCAGGCGCTTACTACTCAAGACTTTTTCGACCATAGAAATCAATTCTTCGTTATGACTTACTCTTCTAATTTCAGACTCCTGAATCCAATATCGAAACAGTTCTACCAATTTACTTTTTGGCAGTTTCGTGAGATTTGTCGCTATGCCCTTTGCATGTTTCTGGTTGGTGGCTGGATTGTATTTGAGAAAATTTTTGATGAAGATCACTGAATTTTCCTCATCAAAAGCTATCATCTTCTTTTCGATTAATTCCTGTCTGGCCGCGTTGTAATCCTCTTCCGTGAATTTTTTCAGATGTAGGAAAGTATATCCATTCCTAATGACGTAAAGGCCGATTCCGTTGGACTGAGGAGAAGTCATTAGATAGATAAAGAGGATCATCGCGTCTTTACTCAAATACGGAAATGTTTGATCTTCCCATATTTTTACAAAGATCTTCCGGTAGTTCATCGATTCGCCGTTCTATTTGCTGTGGAGAAAACAAGCGTTCTGTTTGTAAAAAGTGCATAGGTTGACACAGTAGATAGTGGCTACCCGGCAATTCTGCTTCTCTCCCCCTGGAGGACATTTAACCTCATCGTTCGGAAAGATGAAATCATTTCTACTCATTCCTTTGGGCAACATCAATTTGGGCATCAGTTTTTCTTTCCCCGGTTTGATCACGGCATTTCTATCGTGGAATGATTGTGGCCCCGACGATTCAAACATGGGAATATCTTCGTCATCTTCTCCGGGTTCCCGGGAAGGTCTTGCCGGTTCCTGAAGCGGGGGCTCGGGCGGTAGTGCGGGAGGAGGGGAAGGTTCAGGCTTACAAGGAGGCGCCGGCTGTGCCAAGGCAGCCGGACTTGTCTTTATGCTCTGACCTTCCCCTGAGAGCTTTTCGGTTAGCTTATTTTCTTTATCCGCGGTCTTCTGCTCGACCGTCTTGGATGATTCCGGAAGTTGGGCGAGATCCAATCCTACATCCGGATCAATTACCTGAATGCCCGCTTCCTGATACTCATCGATGATTGCTGCCTTCTGCCATTCAGGAGAGAGGGGTAGCCATTTTGCCAATCGGCGCATCGGAGTTTTCTTCTCCATCTCTTCAGGAAACTTATTCCATGGACTATCGGAAACATTTTTCTTGTTGGCCAGGGCTTGTTTTTTCGTTTCCTCGATTTCCTCAGCCCACATCCATTCCCACTTAGGCGTTCCATCTTTCATGATCGCCATGGAATAAACTCCGAGCATTGCCTTACCCCGTTTAGAGGGCGGTAAAGGTTTATGAATCATTTTATGATCGCTGCCCTCATCGAGAACGAATACCTCGTTCACATAGACAATCCGGGAATAGCAATCCTTTACTTGATTGCTTCGATAAGCGAGTTCAACATACCCCCGATAGCCGATGATCAGTTGGCAATCATATCTATTGAACTGAGAATTCCAGAACGGGACCAGGTTTGCATGGCCAAGATGCTGGCCGATCTCCAGGCCAAGATTCGCGGCCTGCATGATCGATCCTAAGAAGCTCTTCTGGTCACACTCCAGGAGTTTGGGGTTTATCCTCACAGCATTAACTACCAGACTAATAAGCCTGTCGGCCTTCAGGTGCTTGGGAAGGGCATGTTCAAGCCGAGCCTTATTTTTGGTCAATAGATCTAAAACTGTGCCCGCTGTTCCCTGGACTGCCGGGAGTCCTCCGGTTTCTGGTTTCTCACTTGGATTGATTTTGGTTGCCATGTTCTTGCTCCTTTGTTTATTTTTATCCGATTCGCTGTCCTGCGGGATTTTTCTTGATTTCCGGTGGCTCGGGTTTATCAAGATTATATGGAATCCATTAATTCTCCTATTCAATCAAAATTGGCTTTATGATATAGGGTCTAAAAACTTTCATGGGCTTCCCGGTTTTCATGTAGGATTCCATGATCTCATAAGCCGGAGGATTCCCTTTAGCAAAACCCTTCTTATCTAAACTTTGTCTTCCTGCCTGCTCTTTGAAATACACGCGCATTCCAGAACCCTCAGCGATAGAGGCACTTGCCGAATCCATCATGGACTTTATGGAATTTTCAGCGATCTCAAGAAGACCCTCTGCATTCTCTCTCAGATTTTTGGCAACCTGATATTGCTTGACAGCTTCGGCCCATTCGTTGGGATTGATTTTCTCCATGTTCACCAGTTCACCACGGAGAACTTCCGGCATTTCGATTTGGACTGTTTCTTCCTCGGGTGCAATCCCATTTAAGACGCCTTGCCAAAACTCATTGTCCTTTTGAAAGATGATCTCTATAAGCCGCTCATTGCGCTGTACGTCAAAATGGATGAGTTTCCATTTTTCTGCGGAGAAGATGGCAAAAGATCCCCACTTTTTTCCCGTCACACCCAAGTAATGGGCCAACTGGACGAGATAATATTCGGGCAATCCTTCACGTTCACACTTTCCGAAAACTCCCAATCCCGGACATTTAATCTCTAAGATTCCTTCACCAAGTTTAGGATCTACAAGTTTGCGATCGATGTGCGCCCACAGATGCTTGTGAATTGGATGAAGGATTTTCTGTTTGACGATTTCAACCTGACGGCCAGTGATCTCGCCATATAGATCCGCGACAATCGATTCAAGGCGCTTCCCCCGCATGGCAGCCGGGCCAGTGGGTTCTTGTTCCTTCAATCCAACTTTCTCCAGGAAAAGATCTCTTTTGGTCTTGAAGGGCGATATGCCTAATATGATGGCCGAATCGCTCCCACCGACCCCACCCTTTCGCTGGGAGACATCATCTTCATCAATTTGAAGTTGCCTAAGTTGCTGTTCCATGAAGATTAATATCTGAAGAGATCTTTGACTTCTCTGATCGTGCTCATTTGCCGGTTGGCAAAATATTCATATCCGAATCTACCATCTGACAAGGTTTTTCGTTCCCGATTCAAAAGGAGATTCATGAGCGCATTCAGAGTAACAATACTTACTTTGTAACCATTCTGTCTTTTCTTTTCATCCATGGCTCTTCCCGACAACATATAATCACGCAATAAAAGCATAGGATGGGCGCGGGGAAGATTTTCTCCTTTTAGATAAGCCTCTTCATATTGCATGATCTTTTCAAAAGAAACTTTTGCTGCAAAAGCGAAACACGCCAAAACAGTGCTCATCTTTAAATTTTTAAGATGAGCACTTTTTGAATGTACGATTACTTCATCAACCTCTTTTTTGTAGATTTGATAAATTTTGTTGGCCAAAGATGAAGTAATTTGGTGATGTCTATTGGTACATAAACTACAAAGTGCCCCCAGTATCGAAGCCATCAAGGTTCCTTGTTTCCATCCATAAACAAGCATGCCCGTGTCTCCCACTCCTCTTTTGCGTCCTATGTCACACTTTCCGACCGCAGTTTTTGGAAGACCCTTGATAGCAGAAAAGATTTGATTCGTACCAGATAGAATAATGGCCTCTATGCGATGTTGACCATCAATCAGATGTCCATCAAAAGCGAATCTGATTGGATCACCGACAAATTCCCAATCCCCATGTTTCATTGCAATCGTATAATTTTCAGCCGTCTTTGGGTAAAGCGGCCTATTATGGCCATTCCTCGTCGTCTTGATTTTAAGGGCCAACTCCGGCGTCATTTGGATACGCCTCATTTCTTCCTCCGGTGAATCGATCCACTTTTCCACTTGATTGGCTGACATAATTACTTTGTCCATACTATTCCTCCTCTTTTTTTGATTCTTGGTTCTCTTTAATCCAAGATAAAAATCTTTTCCGGTCTGCCTTACTTGCTATAGTCCAATAGCGTTTTAATGAGCGAAGCGTTTCTGTGCCTTCTGCCTTCTCCTCCGCAGTCTTTGGTTTCCTTGTAGGTCTTTTCTTCGGTTCTCCCTTCAATATTCTCGTTTGCTCTTCCGGAGAAAGATTATCTACCCATTTTGCTGCACGCTTCACCGTGGCCGGACTGACATGGTGCTGTTCGGCTATTTTCTCGGCCGTAGAAAACGATGGTTCATTTTGATCTATCGTTTTTCCCCTTCCCGGACCAGCCTTCTGGAATACTTGTGCTTCCTTCTTCTCCAAATTATATTGAGTCCCAATGAGAACCCTTCTTTGGAGTGGTGTCAGATTCCGGCGGGCAAGTTGATTCCCGATGATCCATATTTTCGCCGCATCCCGATCATCAAAGGTCTTGGAGTGCGTCTTGAATTCGATCTCATGTCTCTTGCAAATCTCATATCTGGAATGGCCATCCAGCAACTTCCCATCCCAAAGAACGAGAGCATCCCGGCATCCTTCTTTTAATAATGATGCCTCCAGCGCTTCCTTCTCGTCGGCTGTTAGGACTGGAATAAGATCTCTAAATTCAGGATCGATCTCTACGACGGGTATATCGATCATTCTTGGGGTATTCATTTATTCCTCCACCACTACCGAGCCGATGACCATGCAGATAATCCGCTCGCGCCTCGGCCCAATCTTTTCGTTGATTACAACCCAATCGCTGGAGGCGTGGAATAGGTATTCCTCGCCATTGGATGCACGCCAGACTGGAGAAGTGACGGGCAACTTGGCCAGCTTGATAAGCTCTTGCAGGGGGCCCTTTAATTCCAATTCTCCAACTTTAGAAGACTTCGTTTCGGCTCGAAGTTTAGAAATAGTATTCTCTTCAGCCACGGATGCCTCTCTTTCTCCGGTTGCGGGCCCGGCGCCTTTCCATTTCCTCTGTGCCCCAGGGAAGTTCATCCCAGGACGTTAGTCCTTCTTCCGGGAAAGATTTGCGGGCGAATTCGTATATTCGCTTCTTAGCCTTGAGTGCGCGTTTCATTCCTCTTCCTCCACTACTGGCTCTTCCTCGTCGATCCCCATGCGCATGAGGGCCAACCTTTCTTTCTTTATGGCCTGCCGTTTCATGAGCAAGGATTCACCCAATTCCAGTAAGTTCATCTGTTTGCCGAAAATAACTTTAGCGCCCAGGGGTTGGATCAGGGCCCGGATGGGTTCAAGACTTTGGGTGACATGGCAGAAGATAGGAAGAAGGTCGAGGGAGGGAATTCTATTTTCCTCGTTTTTGGTCCAGGAATTGATCACCACGGTTGTGATCTCCTTAGACCGCCCCTCGACCCCCAGGATTTCGTTCATCCGGTCTGCTATTTGATCTCTGGAAAGGTTTGAATCTTTAATGGCTTGGCGTAAGGCGCGTTTAAGGTGGGGAACCACTTCAAGGAATGATGGCGTCTTGGCGTTGTCTATCATTTAGCCTCCTGTGGTCATTTCTGACCCTAAATTAGACATTGCTTTTTAAGGCAAAAAAATATAGACTGATTAACAGAATCCCCGACACGATGTTATAAAGTTTTGCCCATTAAATTTTGCATTGGATGATTCTTTATACACCAGGAGTTATCAAATGTCAAGTAAAAAATACGCCTATGATGTAAAATTTTCAGAAATAATTCCACGTCTGATGAATTTGGTCAAGATTACAAAATATAAAGACCTTGCCCCGTTCTTCGATATTTCATCCCAAAGTCTTGGAAATTATAAAAAGAAAGACAAAATCGCCCCGGAGTGGATTTTTAGATTCGCCGAGAATGCCAAGATTTCGATAGATTCTTTATTGAAAAAACATGAACCTGATTTGGCGAACAGCCAACTATTGAGGAAAATAGATATGGGGAATAATACTGAGCACAACCGCAGAGTTGAGGATATTCATTATTGCCAGGTTCAAAACCTGATCCGAGAGACAGGGACGGGCCTTCCCGAGATCGTCGCCGGCCATCCGATCGTAAAATTATTTCTTCATAAGGATTCCTTTCAGCGGGATTGCAACATCTCCAGCCTTAAGTATATCGTGTTGAGCGAATCGAACATGGCCCCCACGGTCCCCGCCGGCAGCATCCTTGTTGTAGATCAAGAAGAAAAAGGGATAACCGAATCCTTATACATTCTCAAGATCAACGATGTCTATCTCCTAAAAAGAATTCAGCCGTTGAATAATAATAAGGTGAGGGTAATTTCAGACAATCCCAAATACGAGACCTTCACTATAGATCTGGATGAGATCGCGCCCATGATCTTTGGCCGGGTGATATGGATCGTCTTAAAGATCTGATACACTTTTCGCTTGACAAAACTACATTTCTGATGTATATCTTTGCCCATGATCCAAGAAAATTTGGGCAAAAGGCTTACCAGGCAAGAACTCTCATCTGTTCTCGGGCTGAATTACAGAACAATCTGTGACCACTATGAAGACCTAGGCGGAATTCGGATAGGTAATCGATACCTTTTCTTTGAAAAGAATGTAATCCATGCCATACAAAAGGGGATCAATGTGGGTGGGCGAGGTCCGGCGGGGACGGCAGAGGATTCAGAAGTTATTCGGGTCCAAGAGGAAGGCGCTGGATTGGGAGAAAGACCAAAAAGACATTCCCGCCGAAAACTGGAAGATCGCCACGGAATCTTCCTTGGGCGAAATGGCTCTCGACTATCTTGATTATTCCAAATCAAAACATTCAGCAAAAACGTACCAGACTAAAAAATCAGTCTTTGGACGATTCTTCGTATATTCTGATCCGGATATTCCCCCAGATAAACTCCGCGCCGATCAAGTTTTCTTTTACTTACAGGATCAGTTTAAAAAACGCTCGGGATATGCAGCAAACAAGGACCGTAAAAACCTACTTGCTTTTACCTCATGGCTCTGGCGATACAAAGAAATACGATCTACCGCTGTTTCCTCTTGCGAAAGATTCCCCGAAGAACGCAGCCCCCGTTATATCCCCCCGGAAGAAGATTTCTGGAAAGTCTACGGAGAGGCGCCAACTCAAGATCAAGTAATGCTCCTCGCCTATCTGCATCTCGCGGCCAGGAGATCCGAACTCTTCCGGCTGAAGTGGGAGGATGTGGATTTTTCCCGCTCTCAAATCCGTCTGACCACCAGGAAAACCAAGGATGGCTCATGGAAGGCTCATTGGCTTCCCATGACCCCAAGACTCTCCAGCGCCCTCTTAGATCATCGGCAGGGCCAAGACGAAAAGAATGAGCTGGTCTTTTTAGATCCTCGCACAAACCTCCCTTATGTGAACCGATTACACCGGATGCACGATCTCTGCCAAAAAGCCGGAGTAAAGTTTTTCGGATTTCACGCGATAAGACATTTAACGGCTTCGCTCTTGGCCAAGGCAGGGGTGCCCATGATCACCATACAGCAAATCCTTCGCCACGAATCATTGGCGACGACGGAGCGATACCTGCACAGCTTGGGGGATCTACGGCGAGCCTTGGAAAGTGTCTTTTGAGAAGGAGGTAGGAATTATGAAAAGATCATTTTTGGTCTTGATTTTTATTCTAATCACTGCTGGCGTTGCCTCAGCTGAAGCTTTTGTTTTTATTTACAATGCCGAGACAGGCGATGGTTTCGTTTATACAAGCACAAGCCAACAGGGAAATGTTTTACTCGTATTTTACCCAACTTTTAATAAGGTATTCTCCTATTCGGTCAGAGGTCAAGAATTGTATTTCGCCGACGATATGCTTAAATTCTTTTTGCAATACGGCATTGAGATTGATGCCTCGACTAGAAGTTATATCAAACGTTATCCTGGACGCACTATTATCAGTCCACTTGATCCGCGTTTTAAATGAAGGCTCATTTGAAGGCTTTTTCCTACCGAAGGCTGCACTAAAGACCATAATTTAGGGCAAAATCATTAAGGCATTTTGCTTTAACTGACCTATTGGGGCGGCAGCTACATGCCAACTACTCTTCATCACCCTAATAAATTCAATATCTTACAGATTGGATATGATAACCGGAAAGATTTTGAAGGCTCCCCTGAAGGCTTTAATTTCCAGGTTCGTATGCGCGCCGCGATTTTCCTATTTGATTAGTCTTATATTTCATCGAATAATTTTGGCTGACGCAATTTCCCTTTTTCACCTATCACTTTTCCCTGCAAAAGCCTGAGATCAACAACTGCCCCATATTCAATGAACACATCACGGAATCTATCAATATCCTTGTTCCAATAGATCATGGCGCATGACATTGGTGCACCCTTACCTTCGTCCTTCCCCTCAACGAGAAAACGGAGTCTCGTATCGTACAGAAAGCATACAGCGCTTGCCCGTCCCCACACATATTCCTTCCAATGGCTGGTGTTGGTTGCAACAGGCACTAAAGCAAGAACTTGCGATCCATAATTCTTGTGGGCATGGGCACACTTATAAAGCCAATGTTTTATTGTCGTTCTATTCTCTTTGTCAGAGCCATAAGGTGGATTCACATAGATCGTAGGATAATTCCATGATTCCTTGAGTCCATTTTTTTCTGGTAGGCGGTATTCTGTCTTAGCATGGACAACAGACCACTCATTCGAGCATGGGTCAAGAAATATTTTACCGCCAAAGACTCTTCTGACTGCGTTCACATACTTAGGAGGCGTACACCAGTTGACACTCTGCGAATTAACTGTCCTTCCCGCCGTCATGAGTGTATCTCCTGCCAGTTCTTTCCTTTCAAAGTGTCAAGTTCTTCCTTAAGAACAGCAAGCTGTTTCCCTGCTGGGGCGATGATGTTGAACCATCCTTCGATCACCTTCATGTGCGACTTGAAATAGGACTGGAGAGCGGCATCAGCGGCAAGGGCAATCTGAACCTTTGTGAACTGATTGACTCCCTTCTCGCCTGTGTAGCTCGCCAGAAATGCCTCTTTCGCTGCCGTCAGTTCCCTTGCTGGATGGAACAACAACTCGTCAATAAACTGTGCAATTCCCGCATCGGTCAGAAAAAGAAGCCAGTCATAGGATTGAGCGAGAACCTTCAGTTCCTTGTTGTGATTTTCGGACGTGAACCAATTGCCGTGATTACTGACAACTCCTACCGTTAGAATAAAACGCGACAGAAGTTCCGAATCATCAGATGCGATAATTTCAGCCATCAGCTTGTAGTAGTCGTCAAGTCGGAACGATCCGTCACGCTTCTGAATCAGGCCGCCCATACTGCCATTGGTCAACCTTATCTTCTGTAACGCGGACACTGTCCGAGCAACATAGGCTCCTTGCTTCGCCTTTTCGATTGTCTGTGGACCTTTCCGCATTCCTTCTTCGACCCCCACCCGCTTGCACTCAAAAATCGCGAATGGGCGACATCGAAGAATCACAACAGAATACTGTCCTTTGTCCTTTTCGAGTTGGTCGAGATACGCATTTATGAAGGTTGCGCCAAGATCGCAGACGGTGCATGAGTTCCGAAGAATCAAGTCCTTGCTCAACAAAGCGTGCGACTTCATCGAACCAGCGGAGATTTCAATCTCGGCAAACTGTTGATTTTTGGAAATCTTCCTTGCTGTGATGGGAAGTTCATCTCGGCCAAACTCCGCTGTCATCAGATGGGTTGAGGGATGAAGACTGTACTCAACATTGTGGGTAATATCATCTTTACCGAACTCAGGTAGCGGTTTCTCTATCGCAATATTTTTTTCAAACCCCCATGATTTGAGGGCGTAGAACGTGATAATCTCGACAAGGGTGCCGAGCGCACGCCCCGCAGCTTTCTTGGAGTCTTTGGCGTAGTGGAACACCTTCTCGGTGAGAACCTTCTGGAGTTGGTCAACTGATGGGTATGACATTCTCCGTTTTCCCTTTCTGGTCTTCATATTCTTTATTTCTTTATGGCTAAATTGGAAGGAATTGTCAAGGCTAATTTAGGGCTTCGTATGTGAGGCGAGCTTCGTATTTGAGACGTGATTGCCGGGCGGGCCATCCGGCGCATCCAGGGTGTCCCGGGCGCGTTGGGTGCGGTGCGCAAAAAAACCCGAGGGCTGCTTTTTGGGCCTCCCCCGGGTGCGTTCCTAAGTTCTATTCGGTTGTCTGATTACCTTTTCACTTCTTTGGCTTCTCCTTTCTTCCGCTCTTTATGACCTGCAAGGGGGCGTCTTCCTCAGTGTGCAGGATGATGGCGGGCTTTATTCCTCCCTTCAGGATAAGTTTACCTGGATGTTGCGGGCCTTCCTTTCCGAGAAACATAAAGTCAACTTCTTTCTGGTTTTCTCTCGGGCTGCGCTTAGTCGATATTACTATAGGTCTCATCCCCATCCTTTCCGGTTTCCCGAGTCTGATTAAACCTCTCTTTTGTTTGGCCAGGGCGATTTTTCTTAGACGCTGATAGCTCAATCAATCCTCTTCGGGTAACATAATTGTTATGACTGGCTCTTGCTCATCTCCACTATGGCACAGCGATTTGAGCCGGTGGACGTGCTTCCCAAATTTCACGCTAAAAAAGATCAGGTCAGCCGGGCCTTGCTTCCCTTTAATAGCAAAATGCATCATATTGAACATATCGCGGGCGCGGCCTTTCTCGCTCTGTCCTATGTTCCTGGAGTGGTCCGAAGGCTCCAGTAAGGCATATACGGCGGCGGTCACTGCTACCGGGTATTTAAACCCGGCTTCCCTTGCCCACTCGCTCACGTCAACCAGGCATCCGTCCTCCATAGCCTGGGCGCGGGTGTAAACGCTTATTACCTCAAAGGGTTCCCCATACAGCGTTACGGTATTACCTTCTTTCGTGGCCATGGTTCTATTCCCCTCCTTCCAGTTCTTTGGGTTCTAAGATCTGATAGGAATTCCCTATAGGGAAAGGGTCTCTTTTTTCCATCCTGTCAACACTTTCCTTTGCTTCTCGCTCGGTCTTAAACCACCCCGAAGAAAGAATAGTTTTCTCGTCTGCATGGTAAAAAGTTAAGTGCCATTTCATGTATTTATTGTACTTGGATGTTTCCCTAACGATGCGATAAGGGGCCAGGGTTCTATATAGGGATTTGCCTAAATAGCCTTCTCTTTCTAAGTTTGGCATCTATTCCCCTCCTTGGTTTCGTTTCCTTCCCATGGCTCGACCTTGTAAACCGTAAGCCATAGCGTGGCGATTATATAGCCTATATATTTTGATCTCCCCCCCTTAGTATCTACATACATTTTTTGGCCGTGTTTCCTCCCCAACTGCTCCATAAGATCTTTTCGGGGGTGCTTCAGGCCATGGAAGGTCTGTCCGTATTGGTCGATGGCCATAAACATTTTATTCCCCTCCTTCTTGCTTTTATTTTTTGGTTCTTAACTCAGGTCAAGGCTTCTCTTATACTGTCCGGTTACTTCGCTCACGTCATTCAGGTTCATGGCTTGCTTGGCTATCTCATGGGCAACATTCCCAAGCTCCCGTCTCAAGGTCTCATTGTCTCTTAAGTCTTTGGCAATTTCCTTCGAGTCGTGGCCGTTCATGTGTTTCCTAAGTTCGGCCAGCTTTTCGTCTATGCTATGGTCCCCGATAAAGTTCAACTCCTGGAAGTGCTCTATGGTTTCCTTTACGCTCTTGATGGTGTTGGCAGTGACTACCTCCCCATTGATAATCCGCGTTGATAATTTCTCACAGCTTTCGGCTACGGTGGCTCGCATGTCAATAACTACGTCTTCCAAGAATAAATCAAACTTCTCTTGAAGTTCTCTTTTAAAGCGCTCATAAGCTTCAATTACTTCCTGGCTTGTAGTCTCGTTCATTTTGGTATCTGTGATCTCGAAGATTGCCCAAGTAAAACTAAACTTCCTCTCAATGACATTGCGGGCCGGGTAGTATGGTTCCAGCTTGTCGGCGTAAAGCGGGTAGTTCTGAAGCATTTCCCTTTTTATTTGTTCATAGCGGTCCAGGAAACTTAAGACGGTGCTTTGAAATAATGCCTTGTACTGCTCCAAGTGGGCCGCGGTATCAACGAGCCTGTCTCGGGGAACAAAGCGGGCGCCACCTACCGGGAAAGGGAAACTCCAGCGGTCTAGGAAGTTCCTCGCATTGTTTTCAACCTGCGTGAAGCTATTCCTTTCATTCTCGGGGATAAGTAATTTCTTTCCGAGTCTCATAAAGTCCGGTATGTCCTCGGGGCTCAATCCCAAATCAGAGGGCTCCAGCTTCTTGGCTCCGCTCCATTTTGACACATTGAGTGTCAGCAAAACTCCATCCTTAAAATTCATAATTCTTTTACCTCCTTTCGTTTTTGATGTTGTGTAGCCTATTCATAACGGCGATAGCTCCAATTTTGTAAACCGTTATGCAAATTAATTCTTCTTTTTCATATAGGGCATAGAATCTTGAATCATGAGGTTTGATTATAAAATTCCCCAAAAATTCAGTTTTTCGCATCCGCCTTTCTCCAACCATTTTCCCCCCTTATCCGCACCACTGATTCCCAGCGGTACAGTCAATAGGCTTGTCTTTGCTTCTCCATCCTGGGCAGTCCTCGCACAATGCGCAAAGTAAATCCCCCGTTTCTTCATCCCACCAGTCAGAGATTAAATGACCAGTCGGGCCAATAGAAATAATGATGGGGTGAGGGTCAGCGGCCTCCATTGGTGTTTACCCTTACCCTTTCCTCCAGGGCTTCCACATAATATTCCCCGGTTCTTTTGATCTCGGTGGTATTGCCGAGGGCCTCTTCAATGAATTTGGAAACATCCAGGCATCCTTTGCCCTTTACTCCCTTAGTCTCTACCGTCACGTTTCCGGCTTGGTCGATGTTTAAGATGATCTTTTCCAAGTTATTCTCCTCCCCTACTCATGGTTAGTTGGATGTTGCGTCCATCCTCCGTTACTTTCTCGTACACGCTAAAGCCTTTCCGGCGGGCCTGGATCTTGGCTTGCTCTACAGCATAGGCTTGTTTGAGAAGTCCTGCATTCTGCCCTAATTTTGAAACTAAGCCTCCGCTTGACCAGGAATCCCATTGAAGGGAGAATTCCCCCTCGCTCTCCAAGAGTCCCACTTCAAATTTAGCACCAGGGATACTGATGGCATGGGAGCACTTGTTTTCCCCATAGTAGGCGCGGAAGGTCTTTTGTCCTTCCATGAATTTACAACCCAAGCGCTCGCACGCTGCCTTGAGTGCTTGAAGGCTTTTGATCTTCAATTCTATTTGTGACACGTGGCTCATATCTTTTTTTTCCTTTCTTTTAGGAATTTTTCAAAGGCTACCGCGTTGGTAAAAAGCGATCTTGCGCAACGAGGGCAAAAGAACTTTACCTCTTCTGCATCGGTTCTAAAGGAAAAGGCAATATTGGATCTTGTGATTTTTTCTTGACAGTATGGGCATGACGGCATTTTAGTTTATTCTCCTCCTTCCGCTTAGATTTACTGTCTCTTGATCAAGACTCGCGGGGATGGTTCTTTGTTTTGCCCATTGCCTCAAGGCTCCAATTTTATCCGCCATGCTTTGGGATAAGGGCATAACATAGGCTTCTGCTTCCTTGATGGTGGTTTGCATCATGGCTGCGATACGGCATAGGCTCTTTATCTCCGCTCCGCTCCATCCTTCGGTGGTAGTGGGTTCCCCTTCAACATGATATTGATGTTGATAAAGGTCTAAGATGATTTTCCGCTCGCGGCTTGTAGGCAAGTCAACAAAGAAAATAGCATCCCATCGCTCAGCGCGTAGGAATTCGGGGGGTATTTTGGTAATGTCATTGCAGGTAGCAATAACAAACACTCGGCTTTTATGATCGTTTAGCCAGGTCAAGAAAGTCCCAAATACTCGGCTTCCGGTTCCTCCGTCTGTCTGTCCGCTCGATTGAATACCGCTTAAACCTTTTTCTATCTCGTCGATAAAGAGAATGCAGGGGCTAAAGGCGTCGATTATCTTGAGTGCTTCGCGGATTCTACTTTCGCTCTCTCCCACCAGGCTTCCAAACATACGGCCAAAGTCGAGACCCGCGGTGGGGATGCCCAGGGCTTTTCCTAATCCCTTGGCAAAATGGCTCTTGCCAGTTCCTGGAGTCCCAAGCAATAACACTCCTTTGGCTAAAGGGCTGCGGGCTATCTTAAGGCAAAATTGCTTGAGGTTGTCTAATCCTCCCAAGTTCTCTAAGGTCTCGTCGTAGTTCTCAAGCATAAGGCTCGCGTTCTTCCTGATAAGCTGTGTTTTCTGCTCGACGATTACGGCGGGGTCAAACTTCTTCTTAGTTACTAGAGATAGGGCCAGCGCGTTTTCAAACTCGAATGAGGTCAAACCTTTCGCGGCTTCTAAGATAAGGTCGGTCTCTTCTTCGGTGGGCATGGGCATCTTGGCGGAGTCTGCCATATACATGAGAGTTTTTTTCAAGGTCTCTTTATCCGGTAGATCGAAGTTTAAGACGGTGAAAACTTTTTCAAGCTCGGTGGGGATTTCGACGATGGGCGCTAATACAATGATCGTTTTTCCGTTTGCCTTGTAAAGATCCACAAGGTTTAAAACTTCTTGAATATTTTCTATTACTTTGATGTATCTATGGAAATTGTGAAGGAAAAGAATCGCCCTTCCTTCCCCTGTTGCTCCGGTGGCTAAAAAGCCAATGGCTTTCAGCGGATCCGGTTCTTCCTTCTTAAAGGGGCCTTTTACCGCTCTAAATCCTTGCTGGCAATCCCACTGAAAAGGCTTGTAGCCTGCTTGGGCTGCTTCCTCTCCCCACTCGCTCACAGTCCTTTGAGACTCGCTCGTTTGTACCCATAGGGCGGGGAAGCCCGCTCTTAAGTGTTCTATAAACATAATCTTTACTTCCTCCTTTCTTGGCCTCTTCGCACTCAATAGCTAATTCTCCATCAGGGCCAATTTTCTGGAGTATGCTTTTTTAGGTGATCTTTCCATTTTCGATCAGTGGATACAACTTGCCCAACTTCATACTTATCGCGAACTGTGTAATAGATTTCTATCCAGTCTTCTTTTGTTAGATTAAGCATTTCTTGATCTTTCCTCCCGCTCAAGCCGTGGCCTCTTTCCCGTGCGTCAAGTAATACGGCATTACTAACTGGGCCGCGCAATAGTCACAGATTTCTTTTTTCTGTTCGGCGCCCACTTTCACGGCGTCCTCTATACCGGATACTTCCGTAGGCTCGAATTGGACGTGGCCACATCGTCGCATAGTCACAATGATCAACTTCATTTTTTCCTCCCTAAAAAGACGAAAATTTAAGCGCTGTCTTCGCCATTACCCAAAGGATTATAAACAAAGGAAAGCATACCCCGAGAATGGCTATAGTCCATTGGATCAACTTCATATCGCGGCCTCCTCGCTTCCGTTTCCCTTGTTCTTCTCGATAACAAGGGCCTCGACCATTTCTTTTTCCAGACGATCTAAGACTTGATTGGGTGGATTTTCAAGATTTGCAAGCTCTTGTTCCTGGTCTGCGATTATTTCCCCAAGTTCGCGCTTTTCGTCGATGGCTGCGCAGAGAGGACAAAAATCCTCGGCGAAGATAACCACGGCCTGCAGGTGCTCTTGGCATGTTCTCAACTCCAAAGTGGCTTTGATGGTCATAGGGTTCCTTTCCTTAAATTATTCGGTCAATGACTGTTCCTGATATTCTTTCCGACTTGATGATCTTCCGCCAAAAGTCCACGGTGTTCCAATACTCTTTGGCTTCCCGATAATTCTTCTCATAACATTCTGAGCATTCAACCCAAGCATCTAACTCCATGGCGGTCATGGCTCCATTTTTAGCCTGGATTTCAATTTCCACGGGCTTTCCACAACACCAACATTCAACCTCTATTTTTATTGTCACGACTTTCTCTCCTTCCGAAGGTTAGAATCACAACTCCGACGATTAAGGCAATAATGATGGCCTGCAAACTATCTCCTTCTTTCTTTAGACTAACCTTGGCTGGCCATTGGCCTGAGTTGGCTTTATTAGACCAGCTTCAGTAAAGGAAGAATACTTCCCGTCAATCCCAAGGATGATATGATCCAATAATCTTATGCCCAGAAGGGCCAAAGCATTTTCAATTACTGAGGTTAAGTTCTTGTCATCCAACGAGGGTCCCGGATCTCCGCTTGGATGGTTATGGACGAGCACCACGCTCGCGGCGCCAGCTAAAAGAGTATGCTTCGCTATCTCGCGGGGATAGATGATGGATCGGTCAATACTGCCTGGCTGGATGGTAATCCCTAATAGATGGTTTCTCTGGTCCAGGTAGATGACTATCATTTTCTCTATGTCTGAATTCTGAAGTTCGTGGGCGAAGGCGACCACCGTTTCAGGGGAATTCAGGGTGCGGTGTGCGTCATAAGGGAAGTCAGGCTCTTTAATTCTTCTGCTCTCTAACCGATACGCAAAGCTCATTACTCTTGGCCTCCTTCCATGGCTAAATTCTTTTCAAGCTCGTCCATGGCGTCTGCTGCGGCCTTCTCGATGGCCTCGTCGCTCAGGAATTCCTTGTAATCCCGCTCTCAAGGAAATCGATCAGCGCCCAAAGATTGGAGTCAAGCTCCTGGATCTCGTTGATGGTTAGCTGCGGTAATTCTACGTTGCTGTACTCTGGGTTTTTTAACAGGATGTCGCGGATCTTCGCGGCGCCCTCCAGAATCGAGTGTAAATATCTTGGTTCTATTTTTGGCATGGCCCTGAATCCTCCTTCTTGGGGATATTTTCTTTGTTTTTATATATAGCAAACCGCGTGCCAGAAGTCCACTTCCAGTGTAAAATAATCATCAAAAGTTTATCAGTATAATTCATTGGTTATGAATGATTTAAATCGAAGGCGATGAAATACTTCACCAAGAGTGTTCAAGGGTGGCAAAAAATGTCCATTTTTGTCTGTAAAATGTCAATTATGGAAGAGGATTAGACTATGAACGGGTAGGAACTGATGGTATTGAAGAGGATAAAATAGGAAAGGCCAATGATTATGCTTTATTGGCTTATACTCTATGATACCCTATAGATAGTCTATCGATAGTCTATGATACTCTATCGATAGTGTATATTTTGCAACATAGGAATTGCCGTATTTGACAAAAAAGTGTAGCAATTTGCCACATGAGGCATTTTGCCCCTGTGGATAAGTCCTGTAAAAAAAAGACCAGCACGAGCGAAAAAAAATCAGTCAGGATTTTTCGTTTAGGGGAACTTGGCATCATGAAGTCACGTTCTTTAAAGAAATCAACAAGAAAGGCGATAGAGTATCGATAGTCTATCGATACCCTTCTTATTCTTATTCTTATTCTTATGTATTTAGTTCTTTCTTTATGAACCTTTCTTTCTTGTCAGCTCGAAAAGGCTCAAGTCTAAATCGGCGAAACGAAAACGTCTGATAATAGTTAAACTGTAAACTTCAGATGTAAACTTTAGAGTGGCCGGCGAAACGAGAAGCCTTACAATCGATATCGGATACCGAATGGCTGTCACCCACGCACTTTGCCTCCAAAGGATGACAAGGCCAGCTTTCCAAAGTCCCGTCCTGGACGATTCTACGAGCCTGGCTTTTGACAGCTCCAGGTCTAGGCCCAGGTCCGGGCCCAGGTCCAGGTCCAAACCAAGCTTTATGTCCATAGCCTGCAGGTCTCACTCCCGGCTCGATGAGGGCTTGGCCCTGAATCCCGCGTCCTTTGGCGTGTTAGTTTTACAACATTCAACCCTTTTCCTCTATTAGATTTGCCTTCATGCCCATCCAACCCACAAAAATAGGGCAGGGTAGGGGCATGAGTCATCAAGGCCCGGGGAAGAGGGAGAGGGCCAATGGTTCTACTCCCTCTCAAGCACATGAACACCCCTTTTTATAATTTTTCCTCTCAATTCTGCAAATAATCATTTTTGATTATCTATCGACCCCGTTTTTCCCCCAGGTAACGATTTCCGTTACTATTTGCAACTCCCAGTTTAAAAATATCTCCATTCCTCGACTTCCGGTACTGTTTTTCTCTTATTTATAAAATTTTCCCCTTCACTTATTAAGATTTGCAGGTATTTTGTCGCAAGTTCTGTCGCAAGTCTGTTTTTCCCCCTAATCATCACCTAAATTCTCCGGTTTCCGCTTAATCCTTGCCGTCAAGGTGACACTATCGACCTCTTCCGCGTCTCTTTTTACGTCCGGAAGGTTAAAGTCTCGCCTAAATCGATCTGGCTGATTCACGATCGATGTATTTTTAAAATTTTCCTCAAAATAATTCGTGACAAATCCAATGAAAGAGTGTATCAGGAGATTATATTGATTACATTTACGATGAATCGCGGTAAACTTCAGATGGAAAATTGGGGTCAGGACAGACCGAGAGATTCGATGTGGGATTTAGTGGTCTTTGTGGCGATTATGTGCCTGATCTTATGGGTCGTAAGGGGGTAAAAGTATCTGAGAACGACGGCCAAACACTTCGAAGAGTTCAAGACGGAGTTCTTGCGATGGCAAAACTACTTCGGATGTATGGATTGGGAAATAATCTTCGAATGGAAGCCACTGGAAGATGCGGACGCAGAGATTCATTGGGATATCGCAGGGAAAATGGCCACGGTCCGTCTCAACACCATATTGGAGCGGGGAGATCCCAAATTTGCAGCCTTTCACGAGGCGGTCGAACTCTGGTTGGCTCCACTTCGATATATGTGCAAAGCGCGATTCATAGATTTCGACACGATGAATCAGGAATTCCATGGGATCGTCCGGTTCATCGAGAATCGGTTTTATCCGCTGATCAAAGGAGGGGGGAAGTGAACGGTAAGCGGGCGCGAGAACTTCGCAAGGCTGTTTACGGGAAAAGGTACATTCGGCAAACCGAATTCCTTAACCCGGCCATGGCCTACGACATGACAAACGTGAAACTCCAGGAGAAGGCCGTCGGTATTGACTTAGAGACTTTCTTGCCCATCAAGGTCAAGACCATCGTGGATGCCACGGTGATCTGCATCGGGCCCCGGGCAAAGTATCAGGAGTTGAAGAAAAATGCGGGCACCCGCCGAGCCTAAAAAACTTATGCGTCCCCTGATCCCGGAAGTTATTGCCGATGAGGGCAAATCGACGGCTTTGGTTCAAGTGGGGCGGTCAGCCGCAGTATTAGCAGCCGCCGCCCTGATCAAAAAAGGGAAGCCCTGGGATTTCTTGGAGCAAGAGAAAGCCTTCGAATTTTATTTTAATCTTGGAGAAAAACGAACTCTCGATCAAGTTGCAAAAAAGTTAAAAGTTCCCATCGCCTCAGTTGAGAATTGGAAGGAAGAATACCATTGGGACGCCAATCTTAGAGTTAAAACTTTTATGGGGGAAATGCGGCCAAGCCTTCAAGAGGCAAAAGAAGCAAACGATTTATTACTTCATAGAATGACCATGCCGGAGTTGGAAGAGATAAAAATAGAAAGTGGGAGATTGAAACCGGGTCGAAGATTAATTGACTCTGAAAATCGCTTGCCCATTCCGCCCAAACGGGTATTAAACCCCGTTTACGCAGGATCAAAAGCCCTATCTGATATTATTGGGAATTATAAAGATCTAAAGACTCTGGCCTACGATGAACGCGACAAAGAAATAGCCATAGCAGAGTCGTTAAGGGGCAAAGTTGAAGATGAGTCTGGCAAGGGTCCAAAGAATATAGTTCAAGTCAACGTCCAAGTCATAAAATCATGAGTGGGTCTCAATATATATACAACATAGTGTTTGATTACCGAAACGCGCCCACACTTGAGCGTTTCAGCAATAGCGATAAGCGCATCCGGGCGGTCGTCGGTCCATTCCGAAGCGGAAAATCAAGTGCCTGTTGTTTTGAACTTTATACAAGGGCTACGCAGCAAAACCCTGATTCCAAAGGAGTCCGGCGCACACGTTGGGCAGTGGTGAGGAACACCTACCCCGAACTCAAAGACACAACCATCAAAACCTTTCTCGATTGGTTCCCTCCAGAATACTTCGGGCATTTCCGTTTAAACCCGAATCCAGAATACCAAATGAACTTCCCGCTGCCCGACGGTACTACTCTGCAAGCGGAATTCCTGTTTCGGGCACTCGATAAACCCGAGCACGTCAAGAATCTTCTGTCTCTGGAGGTAACGGGCGCCTGGTTCAACGAGGCCCGGGAGATCCCCAAAATCATCATCGACACAATGGATGGTCGTATCAATCAATATCCGGCCATGAAGGACGGTGGGGCTACCTGGGGTGGGATGATCTTAGACACGAACCCCTGCGATACGGACCATTGGTTTTATAAACTTTTCTGCGAAGATCTTCCGAATAATCTCGCCCTTCAAGACCATTACGAATATTTTCATCAACCTTCCGGTCGATCACCGCGGGCTGAGAATCTTTCCCATTTACCCAAAAATTACTACCAGGATTTTATGGTTGGGAAAGACGCCGACTTTATCAGCGTCTATGTGGATGGGCAGTACGGATTCGTCCGAGAGGGCAAGGTCATCTATACGAATTACTTGGATTCCGCTCACTGTGCCACAGAAATTCTTAAGGGCAGGGCAGGACTTCCACTTATTACCGGCTGGGACTTCGGTTTGTGCTATTCGGCAGATACCGAAGTTTTAACGATTGATGGATGGAAATTTTTTAAAGATGTGGATGAGAAAAGAGATCTTGTCGCTACTCGCAATCCCGAATCAGGAATGATGGAATATACCAAGATCAATTTTAAGATCGAGAGGGATTACGAAGGCGAACTTTTGGAATGGTCAAACCAAAATGTAAATTTTTGTGTAACCCCAGAACACCGAGTACCATTTACCTTCCGGGATACTCCAAATAGGGTTGTTTTCGGGTCTGCGGAATGGTTAGCGCAAAATCCTGGTGGACATCATTATGTCGATTTAGTTTCCAGCTGGAATGTGCTTCCTACCAGCAAGAAATATTTGGCCGGCATGTGTGCAAAAGATTATGCCAGATTCATGGGCATTTATTTGGCTGAAGGTTCTTCGGATACCTGGAGAACAACCATTTATCAAAAATATCGAGAATCCGATATCGAGGAGATTTTGGTAAAAACGGATCTTCCGTGGAAGTGGAATTCAGACAAGAAAACGAGTGGATGGAGACTCAATAAAACATCCATTGCTAAAGAACTAAAAAAACTTGGTACAGCAAAAAGCAAAAGAATTCCACGGGAAATTAAAGATATGCCATCGGATTGTATCTTGGCCTTTATTCTGACCTACACAATGGGTGACGGAAATATTAGGGTTAGAGAAAACGGGGCTTTTGAACACACCATATTTACTGTCTCCCCAAATATGGCGGATGACTTTCAAGAATTGGCTCAAAAGATTGGATGGTACGCCAGTATCCGCAAGGTGAAACCGCAGGAAAGTACGATCATAGAAGATGGTCTTCCCAGGAAGATAAAGAACAACGGTGGATTTTCTATCACATTCAAAAAGGGAGCCAAAAGAGCGGAATTATTTTCCAGAGATTTTCTGCGCGTGCCATATTCTGGAAAGATTTATTGTCTCAATGTTCCCTATCACACCCTTTATATTCGCCGAAACGGGATTGCTTCCTGGAATGGTAATACCCCGGCTTGCGTGATTATGCAGTACGAACCCAAGGGGCGCCTGAATGTTCTCCATGAACTCTGCGCATCCGAAATGGGGATCCGGTCTCTGGCCACGAACGTGGTCAAGCCTTTTATCCTGGCGACCTACCCGGGATTCCAAATCATCTCCGGATGTGACCCGGCGGGTACTCATCGCTCCGAGATCGACGAGAATCTTACCGCGATCATCGAACTTAAGAACTGCGGATTCAGCGTGAAACCGGCCTGGACGAATGCTCTGGAAGCGAGATTCAGCACGATCGATAACTTCCTCACCCGAAGGATAGAGGGTGATAAGCCGGCCTTCCAACTTTCTCCGGAGTGCAAGGTTCTCAGAAAGGGATTCAACGGGGAATACAAAAGGCGTCGGCTCCAGGTAGCCGGAGCAGAGATCTATTCCGACGCCCCGGAAAAGAATATGGTCTCCCATCCTCACGAGGCCCTTCAGTATGCGGCCATGATCATCGAACGCGGGATGAGAAGTTACGAAAAGACCGGCTGGAATACCCAAGGCGCCGCCAAGACAAATCCCCCTTCAAAGTTGGCGTGGGCATAAAAATGCGGGAAAGATCAGTTGAACTGGAAGAAAAAGGTAATCAGCAATTCAAGCGCTACTGCCCGGGCTGCAAACATTGTGTGATACCAAAACGGTTAAAGGAAGAGATCAAGTGGTTTATGAAAGATAACCGGAAAAGGATTCAAACCGATGTCTAACGGACTCGTACCGGTGAAGACACCGGACCAAGTTACCCAAGAGAAAATCAAGGCGGGCGAAATCCCCATTGCTACAGCTACGGCAATTCCCGATTCGGCCCTTTCTTCTTTGGCTGCCCATATCCGCAGATTCTGGTCGGCGGCAGTAAAGGCGAAGAAAGCTCCCGAAGATCAGATGTTAAAGAACCTGCGGCAGATCGAGGGGATTTATGAACCGGATGTAGCGGCGGCCATCAAGGAAGTGGATGCCCCCATGATCTATGCCAAACTTACAGATGCCAAATGCCGCTCAGCCATCGCCTGGATCAAAGAAGTTATTATTCAGCCGCAACCACCTTGGTCCATTGAAACTACTCCCGAACCTGATATGCCGGATACGGTCATCGCGCAGATTCGGAATACTTTCATCCAAGAAGCCTTCTCCACCCTTATGACCTCGATGAGTCAATCGGGACAACCTGTTGACCCCATGATGGTCTTCTCACAGGTCCGACAGATGATCCCGGTATTTGAAGAGGAAATGAAAAAGATCGTTCTTAAGAAGGCCAAGGAGATCACGCAGAAATTAAAAGTCACGATCGATGATCGTCTTGTAGAAGGCGGTTGGTATGAAGCTCTTGAAGACTGTATTCCCGATATCGTGCAGTTAAAGGCCGGATTTATTAAGGGGCCCGTCTATCGCAAAGAGAAAGTAAAAAAGCCAGAACAAAGTGAAGAGGGGAAATTCAAGATCGTTTACAAAGATCAGGTCATCCCGAAATACGAGTGGCGGTCTGCATTTAATATTTATCCATCCCCCGATTCCACGGGCATCAACGACGGGGGGGTGATCGATTTGATTTCCATCCGATCCCGGGATCTCCACGGACTTATCGGGGTTGAGGGATTCAAGAAGGAAGAGATTGAAGCGGTCATTACAGATTACGGAACTGGAGGTCTCCAGGAGTGGACCAAAAAGGCCGCCGAGATGGAAGTGGCTATGATTCAGGGCATAGATTCGTCCTCCGTCTGGCAATCCCAAAAGATCGACTGTCTGGAATATTGGGATGTTGTGTCCGGTAAGATGTTGATCGAATGGGGGATGACCAAAAAAGAAATTCCCGATCCGACCAAACAATATCCGATCTGCGCCTGGCTGATTGGCACGCATGTTATCAAAGCCATGCTCAATGAAGATCCCCTCGGCAAGATACCATTTCATAAAGTTTCCTTCAACGAAAAGCCTGGCGTCTTTTGGGGAGAAGGTTTACCGGAACTCATCGCCGATATCATACGCTCCCTCAATGCCTGCTTCCGGGCGATTCTATACAATATCGGAGTTGGATCTGGTCCTCAAACCGAAATTGATCAGGATCGATTGGCCCCCGGCGAATCTCCCAAACTCTGGCCGTGGAGGGTATGGCTTACCAAAAATGAAACCATGCTCAATCAGCCGGCCATCCGGTTTTATGCCCCTCCGATGGTCGTGGAGAGATTGATCAGCGCGTTCAACTTCTATTCTAAATTGGTTGACGAATACTCGGGTGTTCCCGCTTACGCTCATGGAGATCCGCAAGTAGGCGGTGCCGGGAATACGGCCTCTGGACTTTCCATGTTGATCACCCAGGCGGCCCGGGGGATCAAGAACGTCATCAAGAATATCGACCGCAATTTGATTGAACCTACAGTGACAGCGCAGTTCGAGATGACGATCGGAGACGAACAGAATATCGGTCTGATCCCGGATTACAAGATCATAGCCCGCGGATCTTCCACCCTGATCGCCAAGGAACAGCAAGCGATTCGGAGAACCGAATTCCTGGCCATAACCAATAATCCACTGGATTCGCAGATCATGGGCGCGGAGGGGAGGAGCTACCTTCTGGAAGCTGCGGCCCAACCCCTCGACCTTGATCTCGACAAACTTCTTCCAAACAGAAATAACCCACAGGCGCAGTTACCGCAGCAAGCTATTGCTTCACCTGCTGCGCCTCAGACTTTGAATGCGGGGGGCGAACCGGTGGTGGGAACCGACTTTCGCCAGTTTGGTCAAAGATAAGGGGAAAATATGACCAGAGAGGACGAGAAATTTTACAAGGCGGTGATCAGTTTGCAGGGGAACTTCGATTTTGAAACCGTCCGGGACCGGATCAAAGGGATGAGAAGCATAATTGCCTTCAGTTGGTATAAACAGAATCCTGATCAATACGAACGACTCGCCGGGCAAGCCCAGGCATTGGCCAGAATTATTTCTGATTTGGATGCGACAAAGGCCATGTTCGAACTGGATGCAGCTAAAAACGCAACCGAAAAACCAAATCCGGGGAGCACCCTGTGAAGGTGAAGCGTTGCAAAAAATGCGGTAGGCCATTGGCGGAATGTAATCCAGAAGACACCTGCTTCCGGCATACGAAAGTGAGACTGCGAGATATTAATAAAGCCAAGTTTATCGATCCGATAGATACTGGCGAGATAGGTAGCCTATGCACTTCCCGGGAGACTACGGGATTCGATATTGCTCAATATCAATACCACGGTGTACGCCATCCGTGGCACGCATATTAGGAGAACGAAAATGCCAGCAGCATTCAATAAGTGAATGAAAAAGGGCGGGCGAGTTCGCACCGTAGTTCCTAAACCGGGTACTTATATCAAAGTCTGCTATCCCAAAGGAAGTAGCAAAGGTAAGGGTAAGTCCCATCCGGTATCGGGTGAGATCCATCATATAAAAAGATGAAATAAATTCGGAGGTAAATAGAAATGGCAGCGAATAGTGTAACTTCCTCAACCGGAGTAGTCTCCGGTGGCGACGTAACCTTTCTTGTTCCAGGAAGCAAAGAAAGCGTTTTTTTATACATCGATTATACAATAGGGAACGGTACGAGTATTGCCGTCACGATGGGATCTATCAATCCATCAATTCATGCCAGCAATGAATATTTGCATGCGCCGTTTGCGACGGGGACGGTGGCCGCCATTACTCTAACTTTCAATACGTCGTCTCAAAAACGGAGATTTGAAATCCCTCTTGCCCGGAACGAAAATCAATTTAAGGTCCATGTCGCCTTTACCGGCGGAGATACGCAAGTCGCCGTGGTCGATATTTACGGGAATTAAACATGGCCAACGTCGCCTCTTCAAGAACCGATCCTTATCTATCCGATGTGATCACCCATCGGAGTGCGGGTTTTAAAGAAGGCACCGTCATGCTCTGCAAGTATGCGAAGGGCGGCGGAACTTCGGCCTTGATCACCGTGACGGTCATCAACCCCAGGATTCACGCGACCGATGAGTACAAACCAATTTATATGAGCGGAACACTGGTCATCGCGCAGACTTTCTTTTTGGATACCAGCGGAAATTATCGAATCCCGATGGCCATGGGCCTGGGCGAGAGAGTGATTAAGGCAACCGTCACCTTTACCGGCGGTTCAGATCAAACTATGGTCATCGATTTTTCGGACGATTAGAATGGGCAATCAAGTATTCAACATCCCGAGAGTGGCGGCAGCGGATTACCCCGTAGTCTTTAAAGAGGTATTCACGGGGAACGGTAGCGCCACGACCTTCACCTTGACCGGTGCGGTTCTAAATGCCACCTTTGCAATCGGATCTTGGGACAAAGCTAAACTGATCTTGACCTCTATCGGCGATGTCACAAATACGAGCGGGAAGGCTCTTTATGACTCAGCCGTTCCGTTTACCAGGCATAGAATTGCGATCTCCAATATTGATGCAAACGGTGTCGTTACCCTGGATTATCCTCCCCGGGCAGAGAATTTTGATATTTATTATTGGTATCAGCCAAAGGAATCCGACCGACTTGCCACCTACATCCGGGATGACGTGATCTCCAAGGTCGAGGAATCCGAGCCGGGAATCGCTTCGGCCATCCAGGTCAACACCACAGCATTCGGCAAAAATCTAAGTTCGGCAGATGACACGGTTCAAAAGGCCCTAGATACCCTCGATGATATGGCCGGCGGTGGGGGTGGACTCCCGACCGGGACGACAACGGGAGACATGATTCGTTATGATTCTATATCTGGTGCGTGGGAGACCAAACACGAGCCGTTGAGTTTTAGTCAGATTATACTAACTCCTTCTGTTGCAGCAGCACTCGATGCAGAAGGCGGAATGTACTACAAAAGTGGGGATAAGTCTGTATATGTTTGCACAGCAATAGCATAAGGAGGCAATCGTGGGGTATGAAGTAAGAAAGACAGGAGATGGTTTTTTCTATCTTGTCTCCGTTGATGAGTCAGGAGATTCAACAGCGCTTTATTCTGAAGAGAAACTTGTGAGATATAGTTCTTCGACGGAAGCCAAAGAGGCCATTAAGGACTTAGGAGCCTCCGGGAGACCTGTTATTAAGAAAAGGAGACTAATCTAATGGCTGCAACCTGGAAGAAACTTGCATATGAAGATGATGTGATGCTGAAGACTGTCGCGGATGCCAACAGTGTTCTTTATGCCGTGACGGATAATACTCCCGCTGCTCTTGCAATGGGAGCCAGCACTGTAGTGGCAAGGCTTGCTGCGGGGAACGTCGTAGCTGCAACTGTGGCTGAGATGAACACTTTGCTTGGCGTAGTAGCTCACAATATGTTCTCGACTACCCACGGCGATACTGCTGCTGCCGCCAACCCTGTCGATGGAGATGTTATCATCGGCAATGCAACTCCAAAGTGGTCAAAGTTAGCCATTTCAATTCCAGGCACGGCAGCATTTCTCAATGTGTTTGGTGTCTTGAATGGGGAACTTAGACCATCATGGAAGGCTCTTTGGGATGCTACCGTACCAGGCACGATTGCCCCAAGTGATTCAGCGGCAGTGGGTACAGCTACAACTGCTGCCCGACGCGATCATGCTCACGCAACACCAGCGACCTACCCCGCAACTGCTCATGCTCTAAGTGGTCATACAGCGGGCGCAGCGGCCATCAGTATGGGCGGATATGAGATCACCAATCTTACTCTTCATCTGGTAACGGATAATGCTGCACTTGTAGCCCTTACTGCCGTAAAGGGAAAAATCGCTTTCCAGCTCGATACCGCAGCGGCGTATATCTGTACGGCCACTGCATAGGAGATAACATGGGAACCGAAGCAAAAGAACTTGAAAATCGCCAACTTCCTCCAGAGATAATTAGTCTGATTATCGAGAACTATAATACCGTTCTTGATGGACAGATGGAGCAGTTACATAATCAGTTTGTAGTCTATATCTCTGAATCAAAACTTCCCGTAATGCAGGTAATTATGGTCCTTCAAATTCTTTTGAAAGAATCTGTAGATATGGCAACACAGAAGTACGTCAAGGGAGAATAGATGGCAGCGACTTGGAAGAGGCTTGCCTATTACGAAGAACTTCATGCTGCCGTGACCTTGGCCGCCAGCGCAGAGGTACTTCTGGGTTTATCGACTCAAGCACTTAGTTTAGATACACAGGCAGCTAACCTCATCTTTGCTGGTCCTGTATCTGGCGCGGTTGCTGCACCGACGTTTAGGGCAATGGTTGCGGCAGACCTTGGAACGACTCTTTCTCCAACATTCGATCAAATCACCTTTACAACCCTTCACACCACCGCCATTCTCGCAGATCACATCGGGGAGCATGTTGGAGCACACACGGTAGTTTTCGATAATACCGTTACTCTGCCAGCATCTACCATCGTCCCAGACGCAGGCACAATTGGTCTTGGCTCTGGTAAGGGTCTGATTCAGTTTGATGATGAGACAACGGATTTTGTTAGTTTCTCGAATTGTAATGTAGGCATCGGAACGACGAGTCCAACTGCTCCACTTGAAATTCAAACTGATACCGGCGCCAATACGGTTCACTTGGTAGGGCGCTCTGATAACCTTTCATTAATTAGATTTCATAATAGTGCAAAGTCAGCCAGTAATTATATCCGGTCAGATGGCACTATTATAGCTTTTATTGACGGCGACGTTGGCATCGCCACAACAAGTCCAACTGCTCCACTTGAAATTAAAACTGATAGCGACGCTAATACGGTTAACTTGGTAGGACGTTCTGATAACCTTTCATTAATTAGATTTCATAATAGTGCGAAATCAGCCAGTAATTATATCCGATCGGATGGCACTACTATAAGTTTTTTTGATGGCAATGTTGGCATCGGGATGACTCCAACGGTCCAGTTCGAGTTGTCAGGTAGTGTTGGGCAGAAATCCTCTGGAACTGCGTGGGCAAATCCATCTGATAGTCGGCTCAAGAAGGATATAGAACTTGCTGATCTTGATCGTTGTTATGAGATAGTCAAAAATCTTCCTCTTAAACGATATACGTTGAGAGACGATGTTTTCAGTCCTGAACAGGCAAATGACAGGAATAAACTGGGCTGGGTAGCAGAAGATGTAAGGCCGTTTTTCGCGAAAGCTACTCCGGTAGTTCCTTTTATTCTTCCAACGGGAGAAGTGATTAAGGATTGCTTGACTCTTGATGTAGATCAAATATTTGCTGCAATGTACGGTGCAC